>WUUC01148674.1_pt1 | contig 36062 bp, 24 predicted proteins | sample 6278441 | NCBI WGS metagenome assembly WUUC01 (sample SAMN13675441, study PRJNA597444) | soil metagenome | isolation source: soil | place: USA: Washington | collected 2017-10
CCACCATCAGCGCTACGCCACCGACGATGCCCTCGAGACCGCGCGCCTCCGGCATCTGGAACCGACGCTCAGCGACCGGGACATCCGGCAACTGCTCCGCGCGCGCATGTACGGGCACGTCATGCCCTCACGGGTCCAGGCGAAAACCGTCGCCTGGGACATGCTCAAGTACTACGCCAGCTTCATCAACGGCGCGAAGCCGAACGAGTCCGAGCTCTACATCCGCTATCCCAACGGCAGCAAGTTCTACCTGTTCGGCGCCGACGACCCCGACGCCTTCCGCGGCACCGCGTTCTCCGGCCTGAGCTTTGACGAGTACTCGCAGCAGCCGGAAAACACCTTTTCCGAGGTGCTGTCGAAGAGCCTCGCCGACCACCTGGGCTACGCCATCTTCGCCGGCACCATCAAGGGCCGCGACAAACTCTACAAAACCTACGAAGCGGCCAAGTTCTCCGACGAATGGTTCGCGCTCTGGCAGGACATCGACAAATCCCTCGAGAGCGAAGGGGGCGTCACGACCAAGATGCTCCAGCGCGCCATGGCCGACGACCGCAAACTGGTCCTGCAAGGCCTGATGACGCAGGCCGATTTCGATCAGGAGTGGTACCTCTCACCCGAAGCCGCGATCAAAGGCGCCATCTTCGGGAAGGAACTGGCCGCCGCCAGGAAAGAGGGCCGCATCATGCGCGTCCCCTACGAACCGATCCTGCCCGTCGACACGTGGTGGGATTTGGGCATGAACGATCTCATGGCCATCTGGTTCACGCAGACGCTGCGAACCGGCGAGATCCGCGTGCTTCGCTACTACGAAAATTCCGGGGAAGGCTTCCCCTTCTACGTCCGCGTGCTCAAGGAGTTCGGCTACGTGTACGGCAAACACCACGCCCCCCACGATATCGAGGTCCGCGAGCTGGGCACCGGCCGCTCTCGCTACGAAGCCGCGAAACTTCTCGGGCTGAAGTTTACCCCCGTCCCCCGGATGCGGACCGACGTCCAGGGCGAGCTCGAGGAAGGCATCCATGCCGCCCGCATGCTCTTCCCCAGGTGCTGGTTCGATGAACGGAATTGCCAGGCCGGACTCGACGCCATGCTCCATTACCGCCGACCCTGGAACAACCGGCTGGGAGAATTTACGAGCGGCGTCGTGCATGATTGGTCCAGTCACGCCGCCGACGCCTTCCGTCTGCTCGGCACCGGACACGCCCCGCCCAAAGAGACCAGGGGCCCCCGGGATATCTACAGCGGACAGACGTCCGACGGCTCATCGACCACCGACTGGATGCGAGGATGATGATGGCGAAGAAGCCCACGGTTGCCAAACGGAAGAGGTCAGCGAAGCCGGCCGCCCGACAAGCCGCGAAGAAGACCGCCCCGAAACGGTCCGCGAAGAAAGCCGCGCCCGCAAAGACGGCCGCCGCCAAAGGCGCCAGCAAGACGGCCAGGAAACTGCCCGCCGGTCCGAAGCCGAAAGCCCGCGGTGGCGTCATGGCCCCCGCCGCGCAGCGCGAACAGGCCCGGCAGGAGGGTGAAGACGTGCCCATGGGTCTCGCCCCCGATCCCCTGCTCCATACCCACGTGGATCGGGAGGTCATCCCCGTCACCGGCTCGCCGCAGCTCGAGCGCCAGTCCGTGACCCACGCCCGGCGCGTGCCCTACGGGACGACGTCCTGAAATAAAAACCGAGCACCCGTATCACAGGGATCAAAATGAGCGCATCGGCGGAGAAAGAGACCCGGCGGGAGATCCGCCGGGCGGTCGGGGAGCGCACCGCGTCGGCGATGGAAACCCTGACACGCGACTCACGCGCGCACGGGTTCGAGATCGCGCGCCTCCGGGCCATGCTCGGGGTGCCCCTGACGGCCCACATCAAGATGCCCGTGCTTCAGCGCACCGAGCTCCTTGAAGACAACCTCCTGAATGTCGCGCGCGCCTATCAGTGTCATCTCGAACGCGAGATGGCCCGCAACCGTTCCTTCTGGACCCGGTGTCGATGGCTCCTGACCGGGAAGTAAGCGAGCCCGAGTACGAGTCCTCGACGCGCCAGACCCGGCGCGCGCAGACCCGCGCGGACGAGAAACTGCTGAAACAGGCCCTCGACTGTTTCAAGCAGGCCAACGAAGCCGACGGCGGGCAGCGCCAGCGCGAACTGGACGATCTCGATTTCGACGCCGGCAACCACTGGCCCAAGGAACTCCTCGACGCGCGCGGGCCCGTGGTCGATAAAACCACCGGTCGGAAACTCCCCGGCCGCCCCTCACTCACCATCCCGAAACTGGACGGCCCCATTCAGCAGGTCATCAACCAGCAGACCGCCGCCGCCCTGGGCATCCGCATCAAACCGAAAAGCAGCGGCGCCACCAAAGACACCGCCGAGAAAATCAACGGACTCATTCGCCATATTCAGGTCGAGTCCGGCGCGCAGCTGGCCCGCGGCTGGGCCTACCAGAGAGCCGTCAAGTGCGGCCGCGGCTACTACCGCATCCTCAAGGACTGGGCCAACGACGGCGACTGGGATATCGATCTCATCGTCGCGCGCATTCTCAACCAGGCCTCCGTCTACCTCGATCCCTACCATCAGAAACCCGACGCCTCAGACATGGAGTGGGCCTTCATCGTGGAGGATCTCCCGCTCAAACGCTTCGAGCGCGAACACGGTAAATCCAAGATCGTCTCCCCCCGCACCGACGTCGATGAACTGCGAGGCATCGGCGACGCCTCGCCCGGCTGGCTCACCTTCGGTGAGGACGGCGCGCTCAAGAGCGTCCGGAGAGCCGAGTACTGGCGCATCGTCTACGTCGAGAAGGAACTGATCGAGACCGAGGCGGGCTGGCGGGGACTGGAAGAGGAACGCCCCGACGACGACATGAGCAAGATCGTCCGGCGCCGCACCGTCAGGGATCGCAAGGTGAAGTGGGTCAAGATGACCGCCACCGAGATCCTCGACCGCGAGGAATGGGAAGGCCGCTACATCCCCATCGTTCAAGTTCTCGGCCGCGAATACAACGTCAACGGCAAACGCATCTACAAGGGGATGGTCACGAACGGGAAGGACGCGCAGCGCAGCTACAACTACATGCGGAGCAAGCAGGTCGAAGCCGTCGGCCTCGCGCCCGTCGCCCCCTACACCATGGTCGAAGGCCAGGACGAAGGCTACGAGGACATGTGGGCCAACGCCAACACCGTCCCGTACGCGCGCCTGATCTACAAGCCGGTCTCCATCGGCGGCAAGCCCGCGCCCGCGCCGCAACGTACGAGCGCATCCACCGATATCGGCGCCATCACCATCGCCGCCCAGGCCGCCGACGAGGATCTCAAGAGCATCACCGGGTTCTCCGACCCGTCGCTCGGACGCAGCAACCCCGCGGATCGCTCCGGACGCGCCATCACCGCCCTCCAGCAGCGCACCGAAGCCGCCACGTCCGACTACCTCGAGAACCTCACGCAAATCTCCATGGTCCACGAGGGCCGCATCCTGCTCGACCTGCTGCCGCACGTGTACGATCGCCCGGGACGCGTCGCCTCGGTGCTCGATGAGGATCTGGAGACGACCTCGCAGGTCATTCTCAATCAGCCGTACCTGCCCGCGCCCAGCCCCGACGGCGTGCCGCAGCCGGCAGCCGCCGGCACGCCCGGCGCGAAACTGATCGACCTGGCCACGGGCGTGTACCGCGTCGTCGTCTCCGTCAGTAAATCGTTCAAGACCCAGCGCGATGAAGCCGTCGCGCTGCTCGGAGAGCTCATCGCCGCCAACCCGCAGACCGCCCCACTCGTCACCGACGTCCTCGTGGACAACGTCGACGCGCCCGGGTTCAGCCGGCTGGCCAAGCGCTTCCGCGCCATGCTCCCGCCGCAGATCATCAAGATGGAAGCGGGTGAATCCGATCTGCCGCCCGCCGCCGCCGCGCTCGTCAGCAACCTCGAACAGCAGCTCGACGCCACCAAGCAGCAGATGCAGCAGATGGGACAGGCGCTCGAGTCGAAACAGCAGGAAGTGCAGGCCAAGCAGGAACTGGAGATGCTGAAGCTCGAACGCGAGTACGAACTGAAGCTCGCCGAGCTGGCGACGAAGGAAAAGATCGAGATCGAAAAGGTGCGCGCGGGACTCTCACAGGCCGAGATCAGCGCCCAGGGCAAACAGAGCGCCGAAGAACTCCGGGCCGTCGAGCGCCGGCTCAACAAGGAAGCCGATTTGCGCCACGACGCCATCACACAGGACACTCAACGCGCGCACGAAGCCGCCCAGGCGGAACTCGACCGCAACGTGGAGCGACAGAAAATCGATGCCCAACGATCCGCAGCCAAAGCCCGCTAACGACAGCCCGCAGGAGGCCCGCCTCGAGCACGACGGGTTCGATATCGTCTCCACGACGACGTCGCTCGAGGCCCTGAAGGCTGAAGTGGAGCCGCCGGCTGAGTCCGACAAGGCCGCCCGTCCAGCCGCCAGGAGGGCCGCTGAGTCCGACCCGCCGGCGGATCCGGATCCGGACGGGAAAGCTCCCGCCAAGACCGACGACAAGACCGACGAGAAGCCCCCCGCGAAAAAGGCCGACGCCAAAACCCCCGAGGGGCGCAAGGCGCAGCTGCAAGCCGAGATCAACGCCTTCGTGCGGGAGAAGCATCAGGTCGTCGGCCAGACCGAGACCGCCAAAGCCGAACGGGCCGCCATCCAGAAGGAACTGGACGACGCCAAAGCCGAACTCGACCGCGTCACGAAAGAGCTCGAGACGAAGAAGGGCGGCAAGGCCGACGAGAAAAAGCCCGACGCCAAAGCCGACGCAAAACCCGCCGACGATTCGGAACCCGAAGAGGACGCCTTCGAGGATTTCCGCGACTGGGTCAAGGCCCACTCCGCGTGGACGCTCCGGCAGGCGACGAAAGCCGCCGATCAGCGCTTCGAGGAACACTCGAAGAAATCCGCTGAGGCCCTACAGGACGCCGAACGCAAGCGCGAGCACGACGCCTTTGTCGCCCAGCGCGCGGAGCTGGCCAAAAAGCATCAGGACCGGATCGCCCAGTACGAAGCCGAGCACCCCACGTTCAAGGCGCTCATGGAATCGGCCGCCGATCTGCCGGTCAATCCCGCGATAGACGAACATATTTTGCACTCCGAAACCGGTCCCGCCCTCATGCGGTACCTCGCCGAGAACCCCGAGGAGTGCGAGCGCATCAGTGCGCTCGGCTGGGGTCCGACGCTGGTTGAACTCGGAAAGATCGAAGCCACCAAGCTCGGGTCCGCGAAGTCCGGATCGGATCCCGCGCGTCGTCCAGCCACCAAGGCCGCTCCACCGGTTAGTCCGGTCGGTGGATCGTCCGCTGTAGCCGACGCCGACGATCCCGATCTGGCTTCCATGCCCTTCGACCAGTACGTCAAAGTCATGAACGCCAGGGATAAGGAACGTGCGACGCGGCGGCTCTAAGTAGCCCCCGATGAACACACTTGTCACTGCCAACTTCGTCGCACGCGAGGTGGCCCGACGCCTGGTCAACCGCCTCAAGTTCGGCTCCAACGTCAACCGCTCCTACGACGATCAGTTCGCCAAGACCGGCGCGAAAGTCGGGTACACCGTCAACGCGCGGATGCCGCAGCGGTACCTGGTCAACAAGGGCCAGGCGCTCGTCATTCAGCCGGTCAACGATCAGCTCGTGCCCATCACGCTCACCGATCAGGCCAATATCGGGATCGAATTCTCGATGGCGTCGCTCGCCATGGAAGTCGATGATTACCGGAAGCGGTACATCGACCCCGCGGTCGAAGCGCTCGTCAACCAGATCGATTTCGACGGGATGCAGCGCATGTATCAGACGGTGGCCAACACCGTCGGCACGCCCGGCACGATCCCGTCCGCGAACCTGACGTACCTCGACGCGGGCGTGAAGCTCGAAAACACCGCCGTCCCCGGTCCGACCATCGCCATGGTCAATCCCCGGATGCGCGCGACCATCGCCAACGCCAACCTCGCGCTCTTCCTCCCGCGCACGAACGAAACCACGTTCCGCACCGGCCAGTTCGCCGGGGAAGCGCTGGGCATTGACGAGTGGTTCTCGACGCAGAACGTGCCCGTCCATACGGTCGGTCCGCTCGGCGGCACCCCGCTCATCAACGGCGCCGGCCAGACCGGGGACTCGATTACCACCGACGCCTGGACCGCCGCCGCGGCGCTCCGGCTCCGGAAGGGGGACGTCATCCAGATCGGCGGGGTCTACGAGATCAACCCCATGAACCGGCAATCGGTCGGGGAGCTCAAGGATTTCACCGTGCGCGCCGATGTCTACAGCGACGCGTCCGGCAACGCCGTCATCCCGATCTCGCCGCCCATCGTCGGACCCGGACAGCTCCAGACCGTCAACGCGCTGCCGGCTGACAACGCGCCGATCACCATCTTCGGACACGCCTCTTCGCACGCGAACAAGTCCACGCCGCAGGGCCTGGTCTACAACCGCGACGCCTTCACCCTGGTCATGGCGGATCTCCCGCTCCCCGGTGGCGTGTGGGCGGCCGAACGGGTTGCGAGCCGCGAGCTCGGGATCTCGGTGCGGTTCATCAAGGACTACGACATCATGAGCGACCAGTCGCCCGCGCGCCTGGACGTGCTCTACGGGTGGGCCGCGCTCCGGCCCGAGATGGCGGTCCGGATCGCCGCGTAAGGCGAGACCTGATTCGCGTGACAGAGAACCGTAATTTGTCAGGACGAGGTACATACACATCATGGCTGTGAACGCAACCACGCTCGCGGCGCCCGTCGATTTCAGCTCGATTGACCTGTCGGTCGCGAGCGCGACGGGTGCGGCCAAGGATCGCATCGTCAAGATCGAGGACGAATACGCCGTCGTCACGAAAGTCGTCGGCACCATCGTCACGGTCCGCTCGCGCGGGGATCATGGCACTTCCGCCCGCGCCCACAACATCCTCGCGCCCGTCGTCTTCGGCGACGCGACGGATTTCCCGGCCAACGTGCCGCCCGCGCGGCACCGCGCGCAGATGCAGGAGATCGACGGCATCGTCTACTACGGCGCGTCCGGAGCCATCGACGTGCCGACCAAGGACACGACCGTCGTCCTCGCAGGCGCGGCCGTGCTGGCGATGACGCTCGCCGATCCGTCCCGCTTCATGGACGGCGTGAAGCTCCGCATCATCGCCGCCGGAGCGGCCGCCCACACCGTCACGTCGGCAACGGGCTTCAACGCGGGCGGCGCGGCGGTGGACGTCGCCACCTTCGCGGCGGCCGTCGGCAACAACCTCGTGCTCGAAGCCGTCAGCGGCAAGTGGGTCGTCCGCTCGAGCCTCGGCATCACCCTCGCCTAACGCACCGGCGGGGGATCGATCCGACAGATCGGTCCCCCGCGCGGGAGACGTTCGGGCTTCATGTTGGTTTGTGAGGAGACAGGTCCATGCAGAACCGCCCCATGACCGCGCAGGACATTGCGCGGGATTCTCAGACGCTCGAGGAAGCCAGCCGACGCGCCGAGGGTGCGCCGCGCGCCAACGATGCGCCGATTCAGTTCCCGACCTGGCGCTACGCCCGGGACGGACGCACCGCCATCGTCTCCAGCCCCCAGGAGCTCGAGGAGCTCGAAGCCGACGGCGGCGGCTGGCAGGATCATCCGCATCCGGCCGGCACGCAGTTCATTCCGGACGGCACCCGTACGTTCGAGGCGCCGGTCGGCACCGTCGATGCCCGCGGCGCCGCCGCGCGTGTGGATCGACCGCAGCCGGAAGTCGCCTTGACGAGCGCGCTGCCCCGCAACGAGGCCGGCTCCATCCCCGGACAGCAGGCCGAGCGCGTACAGCGACAGATGCGCCAGCAGGGACAGACGAGTGAGTCCCCCATGGCCGCCGAGATGGCCCGGCTCCAGTCGCGGATCGAGGAGCTCGAACGCGAGAACGGCAACCTGAAGGTCCAGCAGAAGAAGGCCGCGAACACCGACAGGAAGACCGGCGTCGATAAGCGGTCGGCGGGATCGAAGAAGGCCAAGGCCGACGCGCGCAAGGTCGCCAAGCGGCAGTCGGACGCGGAGAAGCAGGCCGCCGCTGAAGAAGAGGCCGAGCGGCAGAGCGCCATCCGGCGCGACGCCGAGGACCAGTAGGCCCGTCGTCCGGAGACAGAGCAGGCGCGGCGGGAGTGGTCCTGCCGCGCCTTTTTCGTAAGAAGGGGCGCGCGTGCCGGACTACAAGCCCTATCCGAAGATGATGTTCCACCCGACGCTGCCGCCGGTCGTGGTGTACACCGCGCTCGAACAACTCAACCTCGGGGTCGCCTGGTCGGAAACGCCCTTTCCTGAAAACCCGCCGCAGCTCCCCGTGGGCTACGTCGATGAAGACGGGTTCATCGTCGTCTCCGGCAATCATCCGTTCAAGGTCATCATCTACGACCCGGGCGGCGGGGAAGTCGTTCAGGTGCTCGTCAAGAACGATCAGGGCGAGCAGATCGTCGTCGCGCAGAATCCGTTTCCCGGTGGGAGCGGCGGGGGAGAGGCCGGACCCGCCGGCCCGCCCGGACCGGCTGGTCCCATGGGTCCGCAGGGCCCCGATGGGGAACAGGGCCTGCAAGGCAATCCCGGCGCGCAAGGCCCGGCCGGTCCCGCCGGGCCCGCCGGACCCGCTGGCGGGATCGATGAGGATGCGGAGGGCTGGATCGTCTCGGACTCGAGCCTGCCCTTCAGAATCGCACGCAGCGTCAACGCGGAAGGACAGGTCCGCTACACCCTGTTCGTCCGCGATCAAGGAGCGGAGGAAATACTTGCCCTTTCTGAACCGTAACGTCACGCGTCTCGTCCTCACCACGGCCGCGCTGCTGCTGGCCGGGGCGCTCTCCACCGAGGCGGCGACGATCCGGGTGTGTGACACCGGCTGTGACTACACGCCCGCGCAGCTGCAAACGGCCCTGAATGCCGCCGCGCCCGGAGACGTGGTGCTCCTCCAAACCAACAAGCTCTTCACGGGGGCCTTCGTCCTGCCGCCGAAAAGCTGTGCCGCACAGAACGACACGTGCTACATCACGCTCAAGACCGGCGTGACGAGCACCGGCGTCATCATGGGCGCCGGCAGCTTCCCCGCCGCCAACGTCCGCATCACGCCCGATCATTCCGGCGTGCTCGCGCGGCTCCAGGCGTCGGGCAATAACGTCGTGCCGCTCCGCACCGTTACCCCGGGCGAAACCGGTTCGGGGTGCGCGGTGGCGCCATGCGTCTCGTCCTACTGGCGCATTCAACTCCTCGAGTTCGTGTCGCAGAGCTACGGCGGCAACGTGTTCCTGGCGCTCGGGAACAACGACGTGTCGGCCGGTGTCAGCGGCGGCAACACGCAGGACGTCATCGCCGAAGAGCCCCATCACCTGATTGTCGATCAGGTGCTGTTCAACGGCGATCCCGTCAGCGGACAGGAGCGCGCGATGCTGATCGCTGCGCGCAACGTGATCCTTCGCAATTCCTATTGCCAGAACGTCATGGCGGTCGGCGACAAGGCGGGGATCTGGATCGACAACTCGTCGGGCTCGATTGACATCGTCAACAACTACATCGGGTGCGGTACCGAGAACATCATCTACGGCGGCGACGTCCCCCGGATGAACCACGACACGACCGTGGCCGCGAGCCCCGCGCCCACGACGACGTCGTTCGCCCTCGCCGCGGCGCCGAAAGACTTCCTCCTCGTGGGCAATGGCCTCTCGGTCGTCGTCGCTGGGGTGAAGCGCTACACGCACGTCACCGCCATCAACGGCTCGACGCTGACCGTCGAAGCGCTCCCCGCGGCACCCAGTGCCGGCGCGGCCGTCAACTATTCGGTCGTCCCGCGCGGCGGCACCGTGACGAAGAACCATCTCTACAAGCCCCCAGCCTGGCGCAATCCCTTCGTCAGTACTCCGCAAAGCGTCACGGCGTCGGGCGCGACGACGGGCGGCGCGCTGGCGACCGGCACCTACTACTACAAGGTCGTCGCGTGGATGAACGTCAACGCCGGCCAGACCGGACGCTCGACCGCCTCGGTCGAAGTGTCGGCGACGGTCGAGAGCGGCACGACGGGGAAGGTGACGGTCTCGTGGGCAGCCGTGCCGAATGCCGACTGGTATTTCGTGTATCGGGGTTCGTCGGGCGGCCAGAACATCCGCCAGTACACGACCGACGTGTCGTTTGTCGATACGGGCCTAACGAGCGGCACCGCCTGCCCGTTGCAGTCGGTCGATCCGGACTATGCGACGGTCTGTCTCCAGAGCGTGCCGACCTCCACCGGCACCACGTGGATGATGAAAAACCTGTTCGAGATCAAGAAGTACGCGGAGCTCACCGTCGAAGGCAATTTGATGGAGTACTCCTGGCAGAGCGGCCAGACCGGGTACGCGGTGCTCTTCACGCCCGCGAACAACTCCACAGGCGTCGACGGCAACGACTCGTCGGTCATCCGCGACATCATCTTCCGCTACAACCGCATCCGGCACTCCGCGGCGGTCATGCAGATCGTCGGGCTGTCGGCCGACGGCGACATCAGCGACCGGACGACCGGCCTGACGATCAGTCACAACATCTTCGAGGACGTCGGCACCGCGTGGGGCATCAAGGAAAACGGCATCCTCATCACGACCGGCAGCCACACCGGCTATCAACTGCCGCGCGGGCCGGCCAACATCGTCATCGACCACAACACGATCATCAACGCGCAGGGCAAGTCCGTGATTCTGTTCGATCTCTACAAGAACGACACGCAGTACGAGGCCGTCAATTTCGACGTCTCGAACAACCTGCTGCGGAAGGTGGACTACGGGCTCCGGAGCAACTCGCCCGGCCTGCTGGCGGAAGGCGTGACCTCCTGGGATGCCGGCACCGATGCGACCTCGGCCTTCCTGAACAACGTGGTCGTGGGCGCCTCCTGCTCGGTCTATCCCGCGACGACGATCTGTCCGAACGAGGCGACCTTTCAATCCGCGTTCTCGAACTACGCCGGTGGCAACTTCACCGTCACGTCCCAATGGACGACGGCCGCCACGGATGGCACAGCCATCGGCGCCCATCCCTCGCTCATCGACCCGCTCACGACCATTGCGCTCACCGGCGACAACAGCGGCGGGGTGGTGCTGACCCCGCCCACCATTACGACCGCGGACGTCCCGGCGGCGACGCGCGGCGCGGCCTACACCACGACGTTCACGGCCACCGGCGGCACCACGCCCTATACGTGGACGGTCAGCGGCGGGACGCTGCCGGCCGGACTCACGCTGTCGACCGGCGGGGTGCTCTCGGGCACGCCCACCGCGCCGGGCGCGTCGCTCTTCACGATTCAGGTGACGGGCGCCGATACGGCCGCGTCCGAGCGGAGCTACGCGCTCACGGTGGTCGACGTCCTGACCCCCGCGTCCCGGCCGGGCCGGTTCAACTGGTCGGAGATCGGCATCTTCGGGCGGGACACCTGTCCCACCGACGCCGCGTCGGAAGTGCGGAAGGGGGATCTCTGCTACGAACTGACGACCGACAATCTGTTCAAGGCGACGAGCACCGCTCCGACGGTGATTTGGGAACCCGTGGCCGGGACCGCGACGCCGCAGATTCCTGTCACCATCATGTTCCTGGGCTCGCCGTCGTCGGTGACGACGTGGTCCGACATGCCGGCGGCGCTCACCGAGTGGCGCGGCTCGGTGCGGACCGGACGCACGATGGCCGATACGACCAACGCCACGGAATTTCGGATCATGGCGTTCGTGCAGGTGGCCGGAGCGGCCGGCGCCACGCTGCGGGTCGAATATGCGACCGACAGCGTGCCGGCGTGGGAGTACCTCGATGGGGCCGCGGGCACCGGGGGCGCGGTGGCGGTCGATGTCGTCGGCAATCCCGCGGGCGCCTGGACGAGCCTGACGGCGAATGCCAAGGGCGGCACGAAACATCTGCGGGTGATCGGCATTGGAGGGGATGGCGCGGTGGATCCGTCGTTTGGACCCATCATCATCCAGATCCGCTGATGGCCGCCGTCACCCTCGGCCACGGCGCGATTGGGCTCACGGTCCACTACGTCTCCACGACGGGCAAGCACTGGATGGCGAACGTCGTGGAGATCAACAGCGACGGGACGGTCTACCTGAAACTGAGCACGCCCGGCCGCATTCAGTACGCGAAAGCGGTCAAGCAGGATCAGGAGACGAAGAAGGTCGGCACCTGGCACCTGATCGAACGGGACTGAGCGATGGGTTACGCAATCACGCAGGGCAACACGACCACGCCGCTCGTCTTCTCGATGGTGCTCGCCGCCGACCATCTGACGCCCGCGCCGGGTCTCGTGCCGACCGTGCTCCTGAGCAAGAACGGGTTTCCGTTCGTGCCGGCGCAGGGCGCGGTGGTCGAGATCGGGCTCGGGTCGTACCGCGTCGAAGCCAACGCGGTCGATGCCGCCTCGGTCGGTCCGCTCCTCCTGCACGCCAGCGCTGCTACGGCGGATGTCACGCTCGAGGAATACACCGTCGAAGCGCCCGCCGCCGAACCGGTGGCGCCGACGCCCGGTGAGAGCGTCACGGTCACAGCCATCGGGCTCATCAAGCTCGCGCTCCAGACGATAGGGAAGCTGGCCGCAGGCGAAGCGCCAGCCGGCGAGATCACCGCCGACAGCTACACCGTGCTCAACGAGATGCTCGACAACTGGCGCACGCAAAAGCTCCTGATCCCGCATCTCGTGCGTGTCACCTATCCGCTCGAACCGGGCAAGACCACCTACACGGTTGGTCCCGGTGGTGATATCGATCTGGCGACACCGTTCGGGGTGCGCTTTGCGTTCGTGCAGGATCCGAGCAATCCCGGCTACGAGCGGCAGATCGGCGTGCTCAACGAGGAAGCGCTCGCCCAGCGCGTGCAGAAGACCGTCACGGGCGCACCGGTGACGGAGGTCTACTACCAGGCGACGTTTCCACTGGGCACGCTCACCGTGCCGGCCACGATTGGCGTCGGGACGTTGGTGCTCTACCTCCTGACGGGGCTGCCGGCGTTTGCGACGCTCACCGAGCCCTACATCCTCATGCCGGGCTACGCCAAGGCGCTGCGCTACAACCTGGCGATCCAGCTCGCGCCGTTCCATGGGGTCAGTCCGGATCCGCTCATCTACGACGAGGCGCGCGCGAGCATCGCCGATATCAAGCGGCTCAACATCCGGCACCACGTGCTGTCGAATTACTTTCAGGACAACCGCGGGGCCTACAACATCTACACGGACGAGTTCTACCGGTGAACTTCGGTAGCTTCGTCGGGTCGTTTCATGGCGCGCAGTCGCGGAAGGCCAGCGACGAGCGGGCTATGAATCTGTACCTCGAGCGCGTGGTGCAGGAGAACCCGGCGGCGATGAACGAGAATGCGCTCTGGCCGACGCCGGGGTTTCGCACGTTCGTCACCCCGACGCCCGGCGCCGGACGCGGACTCTTCTCTCAAAACGACCGGAGCTTTGCCGTCGTCGGCGATCAGCTCATCGAAGTGTTCGCCGACGGCACCTCCAGCCACAGGCCCCTGACGACGCTCGCCGATTTCGCCGACGCCCCGACCGTCACGCCCAGCCCGCCGACGCCCGCGTTGCCACAGCCCGGCCCTCCGCTCATTCAGCAGGGGGGCGCCATCGGCGGCACGGTCTACGGCTACAAGATCGCGGCGACCAACGCGCACGGCTCCTCGCTCGCGTCGCTCGAAGGCACGATTGCCACGGGCGCCGCGGCGCTCGATGACAATGATTTCAACCACATCTCGTGGCCTGAGATCGCGGGGGCGACCGGCTACAAGGTCTACCGGACGACCGGTGGCGTCGCGCCGCCGAAACTCATCGCCACAATCACCGACCCGTCGATTCTCTTCGCGCAAGACACCGGGCAGGCGGGCAGCGTGGAAGTCCCGCCCGCTGTGGATACCTCCGCGCAGGCCGTGGGCGCCGAGACGTGGGGCTACAAGGTGGCGGCCGTCATTGGGCTCGGGCAGACCGCCGCGAGCGCCGAGGGGCAGACCGCGACGGGCTACGCCGCGCTCACCGACGTCAATTTTCACACCGTGGCATGGGCGGCCGTTGCCAACGCGCAGAGCTATCAGGTGTGGCGCGTCACGGGGCCGGGTGTCACGACGCCGCTCCTCATCGGCACGGTGTCAGGGGTGACGGAGTTCAAGGACACCGGACAGGCCGGTGAGGCGACGCTGCCGCCGGCCGCGAACACCACGACCTCCATGGCGCTCATTGACGACGGCGCGCCGGTGTCGATCTCGAGCTCCGGCGACGCGGGACAGCAGCTGTTCATCGTCGGCGCCGGCAAGGGCTATGTGCTCGATCTCCGCACGAACGTCTTTGCCCAAGTGGTCGAGGGCGTGACGTTCGGGGATTACCTCGAGGGGTATTTCGTCGCGCTCGACGCCGGCACGTCGACGCTGAAGTGGAGCGGCATCCTCAACGGGTTCAGGTGGACCGATACCGACTATCAGCAGCGCGTCGCCGGAGCGGACAAGTGGATCGGAATGGCCGTCCACAACAAAGAGATATGGCTCGTCGGAACGCAGTCGACGGAAGTGTGGGTCCACACCGGCGCGCCGGAACCGGCCGCCCCGTTCTCGCCGATTGACTCGGTGTTCATCGAGAAGGGGATCGGCGCCGCGTTTTCGCTGATGAAGGTCGAGACGTCGCTCTTCTGGCTGGCGCAGGACAAGAACGGCAGCGGCATGATCGTCCGCACGGAAGGCTACGGCGTGGTCAGGGTCAGCACGCACGGTCTCGAAGATCGCATCCGGGCCTATCGCACCGTCGCCGACGCCGAAGCGTGGACCTATCAGGATCTCGGGCACACCTTCTACGTGTTGTCGTTTCCCACCGAAGGACACACGTGGGTCTACGATCTCTCGACCCGGGAATGGCACGAGCGCGGACACTGGGCGGCGCTGGCGCGCGACTGGACCGTTTACCGCCCGCGCGCGCACGCCTTCGCCTTCAGCGGACTGACGCGCGGCCTGCATCTGGTCATCGACCGGGAGACTGGCGTCATTTACGAGATGGCGTCCACGCTCGGGACCGACGTCGACGGGCGGCCGATCATCCGTCAGCGAAGAGCGCCCCATATCACCAACAACCAGAAGGACGTCACGCACGACGAGCTCGAGATCGTGCTCGATCCCGACCTGGTACCCATCAGCGGAAACGGATCCGATCCGACAGCCATGCTGCGGTGGTCGAACGATAGCGGTTCGACGTGGAGCAACGAGCACTGGCGCGGTACCGGGAAGCTCGGTCGCCGCCTCGCCAGGGTCCGCTGGCAATGCCTCGGCTCGGCACGTTCGCGCCAGTACGAGCTTACGCTCGCCGATCCCATTCCCTGGCGCATCATCGGCGCCCGCCTCGAGCTGCGGTCGAGCGTGCATTGATGGACAAGGTACTGACGCGCCATCCGGTGGTCGACGTCAAGACCGGCCTCGTCACGCCCGAATGGCATAAGTGGTTCGAGCAGCAGCAATCGCCAGCGGCGCTCCAGACCGTCGTGCGCGAAGTCGTCACCAACGTCTTTGCCGGCGGCGGCGCGCCCGCGATCTCGTGGACGACGCTCGACAAGGGCGGCTCGTCGCTCGCCGATCTCTCCGTCCGCAACGCCAGCGATCTCACTGGGCCCCTCGGCTGGGATCAATTGCCGCAGGGCGCGGGCACCTGGCCGGCCACGATACGTCTGAGCGGCGACGTGACGCTCGACCGCGCGGTGGTGGCCGGGCCCTACGTCCGACCGGAGCACCCGAACACCACGGCGCTCGGCACCGAGCAATACCGCTTCAGTAAGGTGCATGCACACGAGATCGCCACCGAGACGCTCGTGGCGCTCGAGCGCGTCGCCATGATTGGCGGCAGCGTGCTCGTCGCCTGGACGAGTTATCTCGTGGCACCGGTGCTCCCGACGCACGACACCATCGCCGTCGAACACAACGCTTTCGATCCGGACGACCTGATTCGCCTGGCGGCGCGCGGACAGGTCGAATGGATGCAGATCGTGGACGGGCCGTTCGGATCCGGGCCCTACAGCTACACCGTGACGCGCGGACTGGGTACGGGCGGGAGCGCGCAGACGTGGCTTGCCGGCGACGCGGCGGTGAGCACGGGCGACGTCGGCGACGGCGTGGTCGAGATGTTCGCGGAGACCGGTCTCAATGGCGGCATCGGGCCTGCGGTCCTTGGCTGGGTACGAACCGGCACCGACCCCGAGGATCTCGAACCGCGATGGGCGGTCGGCAACTTGAACGGTGTGTACGACTACGTGGACGACGTCTACGGGTTGGCGGCGGGCGATCCGGCGGCCGCGTGGATCAAGGCGGAAGACGTCAACGGCGTGCGGCTGGGATTCGGGGCCGAGACCATCGTGCATATCAGCGGGGTCGACTCCTCGACGTTCGAGCGCGGCATCACGATAGGCCCCGCCGGCAGCGTGACGGCGGGCGGGGTGCGGCTCGACGCCGACGGACTGCTGCTCGGCGACGCGGGCGCGATTGCCGCGTATGACTCGTCGTCGGCGGTGAAGTTTCAACGCGAGACTGCCTTCGGGCTCTTCGGCGCGCCGGGGGATGTGTTCGCGCTCTTCAACACGAGCGCCCCGAGCGGCGGATCGGCGACGCTCCATGAACTGACGCTCCAGAACACCGTCGTCTCGAGTGGATCGGGCGGCTACGACGGCGACGCGCATGTCTGGCTCATCGCCGATGGCTGGGACGGTGGAGGGGCGGGCGCGCCGACGACCCGCGCGTCGGTGGAAGTGCGCTCGACCAAGCTGGCCAACGGGGTCTACATCACTGGCGCGGCGCGGTTGAGCGGGGCGCTCTACGACTACGGCCGGACGACCCCGCAGGGCACCTGGCTCCCGCGCACGCCCTTTGCCGCAGGGAACTACATCGGGAGCTCCGGCACGTTCACGGTCGCATCGGGAGACGTCATCGCCGACACCTACATGCGCGACGGGAAGACGATGGCGTTCTGCTGTGGCGTGATTAACGCGTCGATTACCGGTGCCACGCCCGCGTACCTCATGATCGTGTTGCCGCTTGGCGTCACGGTCGACAAGCGGACCGAGGTGCCGGCGGTGATTCGCGCCAACGGCACCTACGAGCTCGGCGAGGCGATTGCGGTGCCGGGGGAAACCTTCGTGCGGGTCTATCGTGCGGGCGCGGGTTATGCGGCCTGGCCCCTCTCGGCGGCGAACGTCGAGGTTCGATTTACCATTCCCGTGTCCATTGTGTGAGACGCCATGGCCCTGCTGCTCAACATTCCGCTCGATGACACCGACGAGGCGACGCTCGTTCGCTTCACGGACGAACGTAACAACCTGCCCGGCGCGCCCTCTGAGCCGCTGACTCCGAACAACGTCGCGGCCCGGCACGTCCGGTTCTGGCTGCGGGCGCAGGCGGCGGAGTACCGGGCACTCGGGCAGGCGCCGAAAGCCGATGAGGCGTATCGTAAGGCCACGCCTGAATTGCAGGCGCGGTTCGATGCGCTCATCGCGGAAGTCGAGGCGACAGTAGTGGATGAGGCGCCAGAACCGGTGCGCGCGCCACCGCGCAAGACCAAGCGACCCGCCGCGCGAAAAAAGAAGAGGTCGAAACGATGATGCTGCGGGTGTTGAAATTCGAGGCCAGCGGGAAGTCGCGGGAGTACTTCCCTAGGTTGTATCAGGGATTCGTGCTCGGCGGAGATCGGGTGCCGCCACCGAAAGGCCGCGAGATCATTCACCGCGAGCGCAACGTGCTCCTGAAGCTGCAAGCGGTGTCGGTGGTTGACAAACAGAAGGGGCGTGTCCTGCGACCCAAAGCCGCCCAGGTGCAGCTCGAAGAGCTCGAGCACGAACTGCTGACGAAATACTTCTGGCTGGCGCCCTGGCGCACGGAGATGTCGATTCAGATCGCGGCGATTGGCGACTGGCTGTCCGCGTGTCCCTCGGTCGACGCATGATGAAGATCCGCCGCGCGAAACCGGAGGATGTCCCGGCGCTGGTCGAGATGGGCGCGCGCTTCCTCGACAACAAGGACTACCGGGGGCTGCTGACGTTCAACCCTCAGTATGTCGAGGAGTTGATGCTGCGGCTCGGGGCGTCGTCCGACTCGCTGCTCCTCGTGGCGGAACGTGCCGACGGCACGCTTGTCGGCATGATCGCGTTTGTCGTGTACCCGCACCCGATTTCGCGCGAGCGGGTGGGCGGGGAAGTCTTTTGGTGGGCGGAACAGCGCGGCGCCGCCGGACTGAAGCTCTTGCGGGCGGCTGAGATGTGGGCGATCTCGCAGGGAGCCCAGGTGCTTCAGATGATTGCCCCGAACGAACGCGTCGAGAAGCTCTACGAGCACCTCGGCTACCGGAAGATCGAAACGACCTATCAGCGGAGGCTCTGATGGCAATCGGGACAACGGCGATGGTGCTCGGCGGGATTTCCGCCGGCACGCAGCTTCTCGGCGCATGGAACAGCCGCCGGGCCTCGAAGAAAGCCGGCGAGCAGCAGGCCGAGGGCGCGCGGCAGGCCATGGCGCCGGTCCAGCAGGCGTACCGGACGCAGATGGGCTTGATGGACCCCTACGCCGCGCTCGGCCGGCAGAGCGCGAACACGCTCGGCCGGCTCATGCAGCCCGGGATCGGGTACAACCCGCAGATGCAGGCTGCCGACGCGCGCGCGTTTCAGGCGGCGCCCTCCCAATGGATGGACCCTGCCTCTGCTCTCAGTGGGACTGGGATGGGTGTTCCACGTGGAACACCGGGGATGGCCCCACTCCCCTTCATGCCCTTTGCGCGGCCCCAGGGCCCGCTGGAGGCCCCGCCGGTGTTCCGGGCCCCTGCGGGTAGCCGTCGACGTCTCGGTGCGCTCATGCCGGCGCGGAGGGCTGCGTAATGGCGACCCAGCGTCGGTCCGTTCCGGGGTTCGCCGCGCCGCCGACCGAGGCGTTCATGGTCGATGGTCAGCCGTGGGCCCCGCCAACCGTGCAGCCGCCCGGACAGATTGGTCCAAATCAGGGCATGGGGAACTGGGGCAACGACCCGTTCGGCTACACGAACGGCTCACTGCTCCAACCGTGGACACAGCCGTTCCAGGCCCCGGCCGGATCGGGCGGTGCCTATGCGGCGCCTGAGCTCACGCCGTGGTCGTATCAGAATTTCGACTACAGCGGGTTCAAGGCTCCCGGCGGGTACACGGCGACGCAATTTGCCGCGCCGGGGAAGTTCACCTACCGGGATATGGCGCCGACGCCCACCTTCCAGGCGCCGACCGGGGCCGATCTGACCGCCGATCCGGCCTACCAGGCGCGGATCGCCTCTGGGACGGCGGCGATTGACCGCTCGGCGGCGGCCGCCGGCACGCTCAGGGGCGGAGGGACGCTCAAGGGACTGGCCGAATACGGACAGCGGGTCGGATCGGAGGAGTTCGACAAGATTTACGGCCGGAAAGCCTCGGAGTACGACCGGTCCTACGGTATGGCGCGCGATCTTTACACGACCAACCGCGCGAACGCCGCCGAGAACTACGACCGCAACTTCAACACGCAGCACACCGTGCATCGCGGGAACGAGGCCGACCGGATCAACGCGTATCAGGCCAGTTCCGACGTCGCCCTGCGGAGCGGAGAGCTCGGCTACAACATCGCTACCGGCACGTACGATCGCAATCAGGCGAACGCGAAAGCCGCGTGGGATTCTCAGCAGGAAATGGCCCGGGCCAGGGCGTCGGCCGCCAACGCGACCAACGAGCGGGACTATAACCGCGCGATGGCCGAATATCAGATGGCCTACGACATCTTCCGCACGAATCAGGGCGATCAGTGGGGCCGGCTCAACGCCATGGCCGGAATGGGCTACGGCGCCGCCAGCCAGCAGGCGGGGTACGCCGGGCAGTACGGCGGCACGATGGCTGATCTCTACACCGGCGGGGCCAACGCGCGCGCGGCCGGCACGATTGGGGGCGCCAACGCCGTCAATTCTGGACTCGGCGGGATCGCCAACACCGCCATGGACCTCTACGCCATGAGCCGGTTCCCGCCGACCGCCGGACTGCCGCCTGAAGTACCGCCGCCGCCGGGACGTCGCCGCACCTACGGACCGAGGTAGCAGTTATGGCTGGGATCGACTACAGCATTCCGCTCGGGATCAAGCCGGTGCAGGTCGAGTCGCCGACCAACACGCTTGGCCGGATGTACCAGCTTCAGGAGCAGCAGGCGGCCGCGCAAGCCCGTCAGATGCAGTTGGCCGAGGCGCAGCAGGAGCAGCGCGACCGAACGGTGCTCGGTCAGGCATTCTCGACGCCGAAGCTCACCCGCGAGAGCGCCATCGAGGCCGTCCAGAAGATGGGCGCCGCGCATCTCGTGCCGGTCATTCACAAGCAGTTCGATGACTGGGACGACAAACGGCTGAAGCGGGGAGAGGCGCTGAGCAAGGCCCGGGCCGCTGACGCCGAGTATATGGGCGGGCTCTTCGCCGGGGTCGCACAGCAGGGCTACGACCCGATGGCGGCGCTGGCGGCGATTGACCACGCCGAGGACACCTTCGGCGAGGAATTCGCCCCTCGAGCGGCAGAGATCCGCGCGCAAATCTCAGCGGCGGGCAACGACACTGCGGCGGTCAGGGGCATCGTGGAGGGGATCCGCGCGCAGTCCCCCGACTACCATCAGCGGCAGGCGTCACAGGCGACCGCGACGCGCGCCGAGACCGATGCCGCCGATGCGGCGGCGCAGCGACCGGGCCGCGTCGCCGAAGCTCGTCAGAAGGAACGGGCAGAGATTGCGACCAGGCTGGCGGCCGCGCCGAATCAGGAGGGCTACGACCTGCTCAGGAACGCCCTGCCGCCGGGAACAAAGATGCTCTTCCCCGAGCGGTTCAACCGGGATCGCGTGCTCTCTGTCGGGCTTTCCGCACAAGAGGCCGTCACGGACACCGACAGGGACGCCGCGCGCAACGAGACCAGGCGCCACAACATCCAGACCGAGACTCAGGCAAAGAATTCGCTCGCCGAGACGATTGCCGAGCACAAGCGGGTGCAGGACCGCGCGGGCGGTGAAGGCGCGACCGCTCTGACGCCGAACCGACAGTCGGTGATCGAGCAGTGGCGCGCCGACCAGTTGCTCAACCTCGAGGAGCTCTATCAGGAAGAATCCGTCACCAACGACCAGTACAACAAGCGGAAGATGATGATCGAGAACGCGTACAGGGCTCAGGTCTCGCCCGGACAGCGCGCGCCGGTCCCTGCCGCAGTTCCGGCTCCAGTTGCCGCCCCACCGGCGCCGCTCTTCCGCCCCAATACGCTCGGCGCCGCCATGGATCCGCAATTCGGCGCGCCGCCGCCTGTCGCACCGCCACCGCCTGCACGAGCCGCGGCGCCGCCGCCGATTCCCCAGGACGTGGCTGAGTTCTTCGCCGGCAAGGGTCCGGGCCGGATCGTTGATCCTGAGACGAATCAGGTTTACCGTAAGTTACCTGACGGGCGTATAGTTAGGGAGCAATAGCCCCTAGCGATGGCCAAGAAGTTTCTCTACACGCCGGACTCGACTCCCGCGCCGCCGCAGGAGTTGGGTCCACGTCGTAAGCGAAACTTCCTCTTCCTGCCAGACGACAAGCCGTGGGACACCCAACCCACCATCCCTGAGATTACGCCGCAGACGACCGCTGAGCCGACCATTGGCGACCGCGCCAAGGATCTGACGATCAACCTGGCGAAGAGCGTCGTCGGTACGGGCGAGAGCCTCGTCGGCATGGCTGATCTGGCTCTGGCGGGTGGTGGTGCGGCCGCCGGATTCGCCCCGCCGCCTGGTCAGCAGCGCTCGACACTGGGCGGGCTGATGCGCGACTACCTCGGGTATGACCCCGAGATGCTCAAGCGCGCGCTCGAGGACCAGTACTCGCCCGCGCAGAAGGCCGCCAACGCCGCCGTCGCCGGAGCTGAGGGGTTCACCGGCACCCTTGGGGCACTGGCGCGCAATCCGAGCGTCGCGGTCGGCTCGGTGGTCGAGTCGGCTGGCCCGATGCTGCTCGGCGGCGCCATCGGACGCACCCTGCCCATCGCGGCGACAGCTGGCGGGGCTATCGGTGAAGGGCTCGTCTCTGCCGGCGGCGCGGCCGCTGGCGTCGTGCAGGAGACGGGAACGCTCACCCCCAAGCAGGCCGCCATCGTCGCCACGTCCGGCGCCGTCACGGGGCTCCTGAGCCGCGTCTTCGGCAAGCTGGCGGATCGGTTCGGGTACGCCGACGTCGACACGATGATGGCTGACGCGGCGACCAAGCCGACCGTCAAGCAGACGATCTCGGAAGCCACGAAACAGGTCGCGCGCATTCCCCCCGCGTTCCTCTCGGAAGCGGCTGAAGAGACCACGCAAACCCTCAACGAGACCGTCGCCTCGAATCTGGCCACCGGAAAGCCGTGGGATCAGGATCTCGGCTCGACTGCGGCGCACGGAGCGGTCACGGGCGGGCTGATGGGCGGAGGGGCGCAAGCGACGCGCGCGCTGCCGAGGCGACCGGCACGGGCGCCCGTCGACCCGGCCGACACAGGACTCCCGATCAGCGAACAGACCATCGAGACCGCGCGCCGCATCGAAGCGCAGGTCGGCGCCGCCTCAGGTTTGCTCACCTTCGAGCCGTTCCAGGGTGAAGACCTCGCGGGCGAGACGTCGATTGCACCGCCGGCCGTGCCTGGCGCGCCCGTCGATGTGCCGGTTCGGCTGACGGACGCGCAGCGCGTCACGCTCGGCCAGATGGGCTATCCCGAGGACGAGATCGCGGCGATGAGCCCGGGCGAGGCCCTTCAGGTCATCAGTGACGGAATGACGCGCGGTGCTGCCGAAATGCCGCCGCTGCCGCCGGTCTACCCGGGGCCCGAGTTCATTCCGGTCGGTGAAGAGCCAGCAGTCCCACCGCCAGCGACACGTCCGGCGGTCATTCCCGATCCCGTGCCGACGATTCAGGCGAAGCTCGCCGCCGGGCTGCCGGTGGGCTCCCCTGAGATGCGCGCGGATTTCGCCGAGCGGAAGCGTGTCGAGGCCGAGCGCATTGCGGCCGATATCGCGCGCGGAGAAACCCCGGCGCCGCGCGAAGCGGTCCCCGGTACGCTGGGGGCGCTCGTCTCACCGCAGGCCCCACTCGTGTCACCACCGCCGCCTGTCGTGTCACCCGAAGCCACGACCGTCTCACCAACCACCCCGATCGTACCAGGAGGAGTCGATGCCGCTGAAAAAGGGATCGAGTCAGGCCGTCGTCAGTCACAACATCCGAAAACTGATGGAGGAAGGGCGCAAGCAGGACCAGGCCGTGGCGATCTCGCTGAAGAAAGCCGGGAAGAGCAACCGGAAGAAGTAAACGCCGACGAACGACCCGCCTATTACGACAGCTTCACGACCGAGGAGCTTCGCGCGGATTTTCAGGCGTGGGATCTCTCGGATGGCGGGAGCGCGAAGAACCAGCCGCGACTGGATGCCATCAACGCGCAACTGGAGAGCCGCGGCGAACCACCGATCACGCGGTACGGCACGCGCGTCGACAATTTCCTGTCGGCCTACCGCGAGTTCCTTGACGGCAAGCGCGACGAGCCGCAGCCCGAAGCCTTCGATCTCGATGCGGATGCCGGCAAGACCATTCGTGCGCGCGCCATGAAGAGCCGGCCGAAGCCGAAGCGGCCCGTCAATCCGAAGACCGGGAAGTACACCGATCAGGAGACACCAGCACCGCCCGCAGCGCCCGCCGCGAAGCCCTTCTCAGAGATGACGCGCGACGAAAAGATCGCCGCCGTCAAGGCCAAGATGGAGGGCCAAGCGCCAGCTCCTACGGCCTCTCGTGAAGCGGCCGTACCACCGACGAAACCAATAAAGGCGCGTGCGCCGCGCGAGGAGCAGCCCGCAGCCACTGATCTCGAGACACTTTTGACCGATTCTAAAATTGAGATCGCGCGTGAAGACAAGGGCGTGGTCAGGGCGAAGGTGGGAACGCTCAAATTCGGGCTCTATCCAGCAAAAAACGGCACGATTGAGATTCGCGCAGCCAACAAAACGCAACTGAGGACACCGGCTGGCACACAGCTACGGAAACTGATCAAGGAGTACAACGAAGGAGCCGAATACAGGTCTGCATGGGATCGCATCGGCGAGAAGTCTCGCGCTGGAATGGCGAAGCTCAGCGCAGACGAATTACAGGAAATCCATGATCACGTCGCTAAACAACCACCACTAACAACCTATCGTGAGCGTGTTGGGCGAGAACTGGCGCAGGCTGATCGACGCGCCATCATTGCTGAGAAGCGTGGAAGTGAAACGAGATCGCTTCCACTGACCGAGGGCGACGCCGATCCCTACGCCGACGATGACGCCGCAGCTGCGTACCGTTACCTGCTGGATGAGCGCGCGAACCGCACGAGCCCATGGGAGGATCGCGCCGCTGATGCCGGACGATTGCGCGACCAGAGGAAACGGGTATGGGACGACGAGGATGACGCGACGCTGATCGCTGCCGCCTCTGAGGTCATGAGTCGTCATCCGGGCTTCATCAAGACGATCCCACTGCCCGATTTGCGGGCCCATCTCGAGCGTGCTGAGGAGATTCTGGCCGATCCGCAGGATTGGCTCGAAGACGAACCGCAGGACTGGCTCGAACGGTTTGTTGGTCCCGCCGAGCGCGAAGTGCTCCGCCGTGAAGGACAGCACACACTAGGTTTCGACGTCCACGCCGATCCGCCGCCGGCCGCCACGTACGACGAGAGAATCGCGCGGTACAAGGCCGCCATCCGTCGTGGGGAAGATCCCAAACCGGAAGATTTCGGACTGAAGGCTCCACCCGAGATCCAGTCACGTCGAAAGCCACTCGAGCCGCGGACACAGGAAGAGGCCGACGCCGCGCGTCGCGCTGCCAACAAGGCCAAACGCGAGGCCGCGCTGAAGGCGCTCAACACCAACCTGAAGAACACGGCGACCAGTGGCATTGATCCGGCCAACATCGGGCTCGTGGTCGACATCATCGAGAGCTACATTGACGATGGCTTCGTCACGTTCAAGGAGATCATTCGGAAGTTCCGGAAGGACTACGGCCGCCGCGCGGATCTCGATCCCTACTTCGAGGCCGCCGGAGAGCTCCAGTTCGGGCAGGTCGAGAAAGTTGCCGACATCACCGACGAGGATGCGGCGCCGGTAGAGACCGCCTCGGCGACGCTCTACAAGGCCATTCGGCACGCTGAGGTCAGCCTGCCGAAAGACAACAAAGAGGTCAAAGCCCTCATCGCGCGTGTGATCCCTGGCGCCGATGTGAACAGTAACGAGATGCTCAACGCAGCGACCGACGCGATTGAGGCATATCTCGCGTGGAGTCTTCAAGGACCAGACTACACCGACGCCCGCGCACTCGAGCAGATGCTGACTCGGGCGTACCGCACGCCGGAGAAGATGCGCCTTCAGCAGTTCTCGACGCCGCTCCCGATTGCCGTGGCGGCGGTACGCGCCGCCCAGCTCGTACAAAGCGACCGGGTGCTCGAGCCCACCGCTGGCACCGGCAACCTGATTGCGCCGACGAAGGGCATGGGCGTGGCGGCGATCTACGCCCGGGAACTCGATCCGTCGCGCGTGGCGCTCCTGAACGCGCAGGGATGGAACGCGCTCGAAGGGGACTATCTTCGCGCGCCGCTCGAGAAGGACGCCTACGACGTCATCATCACCAATCCGCCCTGGGGCAAGTACTCGACGGGCAAGTACGGCCAGCCTATCGCCGGAGATTTCAATCCCGGGGACGTCGCCGAGCGGTTCGTGGCGAAGAACGTCCGCGAGCTCCGACCAGGCGGCCGGCTCGTGGTCGTGATGCCGACCACGATGCTGGGCGTCAGCGGTGCGCCGTTCCGTGGCTTCCTCGACAAGCACGGGATCGTCCGCGCCATCATCAAAAGCCCGCCGAAGGCGTACGACACGCGCGGAACGTCGGTCGAATCGCTCCTCCTCGTCTTCGACAAACATGGCAAAGGCGTGACGCTGCCGAGTGGCGCGCGCGTGACAGAGCTCGACACCGCCTCGTGGGACGACTACGAAGCTGCGGTTGAAAGGATCGTGCAACGTGCCGAAATTCAAACCCGGACCGAAGAACCCGCCCCGGCACCCCAAGGCGGTAGACGACCCGCTGGAGGTCGCCCTCGAGGTGCTCGAAGTGGAAGACCCGGACGACTACCCGGAGATCAACGAGACGCTGTTCAGCCGGAGCCCGGAGACCGGGCTCCCGATGTGGTACCCGATGTACCGCCCGGAGACCGGGGACGCGTTCCCGAGCCCGACCGACCGACGGAACGACCTGTTCGAGCGGATACAACGGACCCCACCCGCGGTCTCTCTGACGAGGCCCTTGTCGCCTATCGTTCGGCAGAACGTAGTGACCGTTTTTCACCGTATCGCCTTAGAACTTCGCTCCATGGGGTTCGACACCCCCGGATAATGGTCGAAGCCCGCGGGCTCGCGGGCGTCGACTACCCACCGCTCGACTACACACCATCGGCCCGCTTCGAGTCGATCATCGCCGAAGGGCTCGCGTCGATTGAACAGGCCGAACAGGCGCTCGCGGCCGTGCAGGCGAACGTACAGGGCCAGCACGGCTACCTGGCGGCCGATAACGTCGGTGTTGGTAAGGCGCGCGAAGCCTGGCTCACCATCATCGAACTGATGGAGCGTGCGCGGGTGCAGGGCTATCCGCTCAGGCTCGTGCTCACCACGAAGAACGCGGACAACATCGCCAACCTGATCGAAAGCGAACTGCCGGCGCTCATCGGCGACCAGCCGCCAGGGTTCGAGATCATTCAGGTGGCCGACTACAAGGAATCCCGCCGCAACAATCCGGATCAGGTATTGAAGCCGCTGCCGCGGCCAGACTATGGCGTGCTCGTCGTAGCGTCGCACAACCTCGCGCCCTTCCGTGAGGCGCTGATTGAGGCCAACGTCAGCGGCATCATCGGCGACGAAGCGCACCTGTTCAAGAACCAGTCGGTGCAGATCGGCGCCGCGTGGCAGCAACTGCACGCCGACGTGTTTGCGCGCATTCCACGTGAGCAGCAGGCGTTTACCTACTTCACCGCGACGCCGGCGCAGTCCGTCGAGGATTACCAGTACCTCTACGGGCTCCGGCTCTGGCCCATCGACGGATTCGGCGACTGGGTCGATATGGTTACGGGCGAAGCCACCGAGGACCAGGCGCAAGCCGTGCGGGCAGCTGCGGAAGCCGGCGGCTACGATGTGAAGGCCGTCGCGCAGAACACGAGCGATACACAGATTGGCGTGGGGGCCGATGCGGAGGACGTCGCCACGACTGACCGCGGCGGCCGCTCGCGCTCGGACGTGTTCACGTCCCGCCTGACGCCGGCCGAAGGGGAACAGGTCACGCGCGAATGGAAGCGGCTCGGACGCTTCTCCAGCCGCGATCTCTGGCGGGAAGGCACCGAGTTTGTCGTCCACACTACACAGGCCGACAACACGTCCATTGCGCGCTACGACCAGTTCACCCAACTGGCGCGCGACATCATCACCGCCGCGAGGAAGTGGGGTAAGAAGAACAAGGCCGCGCGCGCCGGTGTCGGAGGCGTCGTTTCTCAACTGCAATTCGCTGCGAAGCGGATCCAAATGCAGCCGGCGCTCGAAGAAGCCTCACGGATGGCAAAGGAGCATCTCGACCAAGGCTATCAGGTCGTGCTGTCAATCATCAACGTGTCCGGATTCGACGCCGAGGCCGGCAACGTCGCGGCCGCCATCGGCCAGATCAACATTCACGACATTGACGTCACGAACGACGGCGAACTGATCGACAACGGCGAGATTCCCGAAGCCCTGCAAGCGCGCGCAGAGCTCATGGAGCAGTCAGCGGAGCTCGACAAACTGCCCTCCCCGATTGAGTATCTTGAGGAGCAACTGGGCCCGGACAACATCGCCTTCATCATCGGCGGCAACGTCAGGAACCGCGAGAACCATGCCCGGCAGTTCCAGGCAGGCGAGCGAACTGTCGCCGTCATCAGTGACGCCGGTTCAACTGGTATCAGCCTCGATCATCGTGTCAGGACGACGAAGGGTCCGGGGTTCGGCCGGCGGGTGTTCATCGACGTGCAATTCGTTTGGAGCGCGACACAGGCGATTCAGCGGTACGGACGCGTCGACCGTGCCAGTCAGATCAGCGCCCCGAAGATCACGGCGCTTAATTTCGGCACCGCCGCTGAAAAGAAGTTCCTGTCCACGATTGCGAACCGGCTGGCGTCGCTCGGCGCGCTGAGTAAGGGCGGATCGGAGACGACCGGTACGGAGCTCGAGGAGTTCGAGATCGAAGGCGGAGAATCGACCGCGGCCGCGCGTGAGGCGTGGGCCAATCTTCCCGACGAGACGAAGGAGTATTTCACTGGCCGGCTCTTCCGAGAGACCATCCCCGGACCTGGCGGGACTAGTCTCGAGTACCCCGCGAAGCGGACGCAGGCGCAAATCAAAGACATCATGCTTGCGCTGCTGTTCGTGCCGACGCAGCAAGCGTCCGATTACTGGGATGCGTTCCTGGCCGAGCGAGAACGACTGCGCGCGCTGACCCCTGAAGGTGCCGACCGTCGGACCAAGGCTGGCCGCGGCGAGCTCCTCCGCACGATCCCGCTCACGCGTGAACTGACGCTGCATCAGGTGCGGGACGAGAACAACCACCGGTTCGGCATCCTCTCGGGCGTCGTCATGCCGGAGATGCCTCGGATCCGCGACTTCCTCCGCGACACCGACGGCAATATCCGCCGGCAGTACACGTCGTTCACTGCTGGCGAGCAGGTCTTCGCCGGGCTCGTGATTCCGTGGAGCCGGACGTCAGGCGTGGCGAAGTTCTACGGGCGCGCGCTGAAGGCCGAGGTACTGGACACCCCCGCGAAGGTCATGGACGCGCTCAAGGCGGGCGACGTCGTGCCGCTCGACCAGAAGGACGCCAACGGGAAGGCGTGGCAGATTCGACTCAGGCGGGACCAGAAGATCGTGGTCGACGGCGTCAAAATGGCTGACCGCGCGCTCGTCACGAAGCACGCTGTCGGGTACCACGCCGCCGGCAATTGGTGGGAAGTGGTCGATCTCCCACGGTTCCTCGAGCGCTTCCCGGTGGCGAAGCCGAAGGTCGAAGCGACGCCCGAGGAACTGGCGGCTGAGGAAGAGGGCTCGACGTCCGACAGCCGTGTCGCAGACAACGCGCCGGCTGGCACACCGGGTAGTCCCACGTTCCCCCAGGTCGGACGGCCACCGACCGCCCCGCCGCCGACGGTGCCGCCGTCAGTCGGCGCACAGCGCTTCAACAAAATCTCCCCGCTGGAGTTCCCTGAACTGCTGGAGCTCGGGCGTGCGCTGATCGGCGATTCGATTTTCGTCCAGCGTTTACGAAAGCTCGGCGCCCTCGGCCGGTTCCGCGAGAGCGTGGCCGGAGCGAGTATCCGGCTCCATCCGGATCTCTTCAAGGCCGGGAACGAGGTCCAGTTGGCCGCGGTGCTCTCGCATGAGATCGGCCATGCCATCGACTGGCTGCCCCATCGTCACCTGAAGCGTGGCAATCTGCTCGGACGGCTCTATAGCCTCCGCAAGCACATGAAAGGCACGTTCACGAATGCGAACGGCACCGAGATCAAAAACAGCGTCATCAAAGCGGAGCTCCTGGCTGTCTCCCGCGCCTGGAGCCCCTACGACGTCACGAAAGTCTCCGAAGGGTACCGGAAGTACCGCGAGAGCGCCAAAGAGCTCTATGCGGACGCCCTGTCGGCGCTGCTGACCAATCCGGCCTTTCTCCAGCAGAAGGCGCCGACGTTCTACGAGGAGTTCTTCGGCTCGCTCGACCAGAAACCCGAGGTCAAATCGGAGTACTTCGGGCTGCTCGAGATTATGAGCGGGACGCGCGAGGAGCTCGTGGCGCGCCGGCTCGAGCGCGATCTCGAGATGTTCGCGCGCGGGGATGTCAAAGCCATCGACATTCAGCAGGCGCGGATCGATGAGCGCAACGCGGTCCGGAAAGATATCTGGCTGAAGTTCAAGATCGAGATGGTGGACAAAAACTCGGCGGTCTACCAGCGCGTCGCTCAGGTCCAGAAGCGCGGCGGGGTTATTCCGGAAGCCAGCGACCCCCGCTACATGCTCGAAGAGCGCGCGTACCTCGGCGGCAAGATCAAGGGCTGGATGGAACGCACAATTCAGCCGCTCTACAAGGCCCTCGGCGACGCGCAGATCCCCTGGGACCAGTTCGGGCTGGCGATGATGTATGAACGTATCATCGACGGCGACCGCTCCGAACTGGCCAACCCGACCGGCTCGACGCCCGCTGTCGCGCAGGAGAAGTACGAGGCGCTCCGGGCCGGTTACACCGACGAGCAACTGGACGTGCTCGACCAGGCGCTCACTGATTTCCGCGCCGCGTTCTCCGAAGTGACCGAGGCGGCCTACCAGTCGGGTCTCTACACCGACGACCAGTACGCGCAGATCCAAGAGAACCCGAAGTACGCGACGTTTCAGGTCATCGAATATCTGGACGAGGGGGTGTCGTCGTCCATCATCCGGCAGTCGGGCACGCTGAAGGATATCGCCAACGTCGCCGATGCGACGATCCTGAAGGCCATGGTGACGATGCGCGCGACCGAGCACAACAACGTCAAGCGCAGCACGTTCGACTTCCTGCACCGGCATTTCGCCACGGACATTCAGCAGGCCCGCGAGGTCTATCAAGGCAAGCGGGGGATGGTGCCGCAGGAGCCGAAGAAGAGCGAGCGCAACCGGCTCGTGCTCATCACCTACAAGGACAAGGGACGTGTCCGCGGCAAGTACGTCGATCCCTATATCGCCAGCGCGCTCAACAACGAGAGCCTCGGGGCGTCGAACAGCATCATCCGCGTGATCCGGTTCATGAACAGCCGCCTGTTCCGGCCGCTGTTCACCACCTACAACCCCGGGTTCATGTCGTTCAACGTCGCGCGCGACTTCTTCCGGTTCTGGAAGAACGTCCCGACCATGACCGTCGGCCGGGCTATCGTCCGCTACTACGAAGCGGCGCCCATGGCCTCGGCGCGCGCGTTCGGCTTGGTCGGTGAAGACTCCTGGCGCGTGCGGAAGTTCGGCCGAAAGCTTATCGGCAAGCCCGAGTCGCTCCCGACGCCGAAGGAACTGGCCGCATGGAAACAGGTGATTGAGGCCGAGGAAGCGAAGATTTTCTCAATCACCTTCAACGATATGGCGAAGGGGCGCGAGCCCGAGGACCAGCAGATCGAGGATATCTTCGTACGATCGGGCATCGGCGATCCGAAGATCCGGCAGCACCCGCTCATCAAGGGTCTGCGGGCGGTGCTCGACCCCATCGAGAAGATCGGCAACTTCATCGAGACGTTGCCCAAAGCGGCGGCGATCCACGAATACCGCGGCAACGGATCGATTGCCGACCTGACACCGGCGCAGCGCAGTCACATCCGCCGCGCGGTGGGGAGTCCGGATTTCCTGGCCGGCGGGGCGCTCAAGCCGGTGTTCAACGAGCTGTTCATCTTCTCGAACGCCATCACGCAAGGCGTGCGGGCGGATATTCGTGTCGCCACCGAACCACAGACCAGAGCGGGATGGTGGTACAAGACCGCCGCGCTCAACATCCTGCCCAAAGCCTTTGTCATGGCCATGGTGCTCGGGCTCGGCGGGGACGAGCGCAAGCGGCTCTACCAGAAGATCAGCGAGTACGACCTCACGAACTACCTGTCGTTCCCGATTGGGCGCGACGAGCGCGGGAACACGGTCTACATGCGACTACCGCAGGACGACGCCGGGCGCCTGATTGGCGGGCTCGTGTGGAAGGGGATGCAGTTGGCGCGAGGGGACGCGGAATTCCTCGAGACGCTGAGCCAGATCCTCGACTACACCGGTGGTCAGTTCCCGGGCGTGACGCCGACGCTCGCGCCGCTGTCGGCCGGCAAGGACGTTCTGACTGGCCAGAATCCCTACGACGAATTCCGCGGTCGCAACGTGTTCACGGACGACGAGTGGAAGGCGCGCTACGAGCGGCCTGGCGAGACGGCCGGCAAGTTCCTCGGCTGGCAGTTCCAGCAACTGGGCGGCAGCGCGATCTGGAAGTTCGTACCGGGCGAGACGCTCCCGCGTGCGGAGGGCCTCGCGCAGCGTGTGCTGAATTTCCCCATTGTGTCGAATGTGGCCGGCCGCTGGGTCAAGGTAAGCAGTTACGGCGATATCGAGCGCCTCCGCAGGGTCAAGGGGAAGGTCGAAGCAGGAGAGGCCGCCACGCGCCTGGCGCAGCGCGAGGAGGTCAACAAGGCCATCCGTGACTACCGGTCCCTGCAACCCTGGGAGCAGACCGAGTCGCAACGCCGGAAGATGGCGCGTCAAATTATCGACACCGTCTACCCGGGCGCGACGAAACTCGAAAAGGCCGAACGCTCGCACCGGCTCGAGAAGACGCTGAAGGTCAGCATTCGCCGCGGCGAAGCGGATCCCTATGCCGATCAGATGCTGTCGGCGACGTCGAACGCGCAGAAGGTGGTCGTGATCGAGGAGGCGCGCGCGTCGATGACGCCTGATGAATTCAATCGGTGGTACACCGAGCTCCGGAAAGAGAAGCTCATCTCAGACCCGCTCCACGAGCTTGCACGAGGTAAATAATGGGGTATCCCCTTCCGCTCGGCCGCTTCGCCGCCACTGACAACCTGGGCAACCCGCTCGCCGGTGGTCGGGTCTACACCTACGAGGCCGGCACCGATGACGAGCTGCCGACCTATTCGGATGCGGCGCTGACCGTCGAGAACGCCAATCCGGTCATTCTCGACGGCTACGGGCGTGCGTCGATCTACATCCCGGGCGGAGTGCCGTACAAGATCATCGTCAAGGACTCAGCCGACGCGCTGATCTATTCCGAGCCCGTCGTAGAAGTGCCGGACACGGCTGAAGCGCCCGTCGCGGCGGCGGCGGTGCCGGCGGGTACGATCGCGCACTGGGGCGGTGGCGCGGCGCCGGCCGGATGGGTGCTTTGTGATGGTGCGGCCTACGAACGCGCGCACCCCACGTACGCGGCGCTCTTCGCGGCGATTGGGACGACGTACGGGCCCGGGAACGGGTCCACGACGTTCAACGTGCCGAGCCCGAAAGGCCGGTTCCTGCTCGGGAAGGCGGATGCCGGCACCGGCTCGGTGCTCGGCCAGACCGGTGGTGCGCTCGACCATTTGCACACCGGGCCCTCACACACGCACACCATGCCCGACCACACACACACGGTCCCGGCGCACACGCATTCCGTGCCGCGCGACGGGTGGGGCAACGCCGATGTGACGCCGCCGGTGGCGGGACGGCTCCAGGCCGGCGGATCGGGGACCGGATCGGAGTCCACGGTCCAGCAGGCCACGCAGGACAACACGACCGGAGCCTCGAGCGCCGCGGTCACTGGCGCAGCTGGCGGCGGCAATACGGGCGCGTCAGGGACCGGCAACACGAGCACCGCCAATCCGGCGTACTTGGTCACGAACATCATGATCAAGCTGTGACCTCGATGCGAATGATCTACACGGCGGCGCCGTCGACGGACCACGAGATCGTCGCCATGATCCTCGCGCACGAGGGCGGCATCTATACGAACCATCCCGCCGACCGTGGGGGGCCGACGAAGTGGGGGATCACGATTCCGGTCCTGTCGGCTTTCCGTGGATGGGACGCGACGGTGTTCGATATCCAGACCCTGACACGTGACGAAGCGGCTGAGATTTACACGCTGAAGTTCATCCGTCCGTTTGATGGGCTGGCGCTCCCGGTGCGGTCCAACGTCATCGACATGGGCGTGAACGCGGGCACCTATCGCGCGGCGATCCTGCTTCAGCAGGCGATGGGCGTGGACGTCGACGGGAAGGTCGGACCAAAGACCCGGAGTGCGACCTTCGCGCGGGACTGGAACTCGATCTACGTCGGATTCCGCCTCGCGTTCTACGAGGATCTCATTCGCGCGAACGCGTCACAGGGCGCTTTTAGGCGCGGTTGGCGCTCGCGGGCCCTCTCGTTCTACGATGCCCCGCGGCTCCGGGTGCCGCGCAACATGGACGACGTGACACCGGTGTTCGGGTTCACCGGCAAGGCGTTACTGCTCGAGGATTTCGGGAAGGCGGCATGACCAACAACGATATCCGCGTGTTTGTGTGCGACCGGAAGCATCCGCACTACGGCGAATCAGGAGTGATGACCGGCAAGGTGATCTCGGTCGTTGGCCAACCGATGGCAGAGGTCAAGCTCGACGCGTGCAAGCACGGCACCGACGGCTGCTTTGTGTCCAAGGGGCAGGTACGGTCTGAAAAACGAGGGACACGATGATCGATAGAGGACTGGGGCGACTCAAGCCTCTCGAAGACCCGAAAGACCAAAACTATCCGATGCGGCTGCGGCTCGGAGTCGTACAGGAACTGGTCTTCCCTCGCGGCATTCCGCCGGGCTCGCGGCATTTCCTGCCGGCGCCGCCCATCATCAACCAGTTGAAGACCGGAACGTGCGTCGCGCACGGACTCATCAGTTACCTGGCGGCGCCGCCGATCATGCAGCGCTTTCCGCTCACGCCCTACGACCTCTACCGCCGGATCGTCGCCGGGGATTCGTTTCCCGGCAACGACCACGAAGCGACCGCGCCTGACAGCCACCTGCAATACGGGACGGACGAGCGCTCGGGTCTTGAGGTGCTCCGCGCGATGGGCTACATATCGAATTACCTGTGGGCCGAGAGCACGGAGGACGCGCGCAGTTGGATCATGGCGTCGATGAGCGGGCTTGTCGGGGGCTTCCCGTGGACGACGAACATGATGGACACCGACTCTGAGGGGTTCATCAGCTACACCGGGCAGGACGAGGGCGGGCATTTTATCTATCTCGGCGGCTGGAACGACCGCGTGAAGCACCACGGTAAGTACGTGCGCGCGATCCGGTTCCAGCAGTCGTGGGAGCCGACTTGGGGGCAGAAGGGCCGCGCGTGGATCACTGAGGACGACCTCGCCAAGATGATGCAGGACGGCGGGAAGATTGCGGCGCCGGTTGAAACGCGCGTCGTGCCGTTGAAGATCGCGGCATGAGGATTGACGAATTCGGCAACGTCGGCGCGGGGCTGATTGGAGACGGAGGCGTGGTCTCCATCAACGCCCTGCCCGTCCTGGGGCCGTCGGCACAGTTCGGCGGCTGGCTGAGAGATGGTACCCGCCGATTGATCGCGCAGTCCTACGGGCCCCACAAGCCGATGCTCGTGGCCCATCCCGGTGGGGAAGTCCTGTCTGAACGCGGCGCCAACGAGATCCGTGCGGGTGGCGGGGTGTGGGCGGCATGGCTGGCAGGCGTCGGGCTGTTCTCGTCCACTGGTTTCGGTGGGCCTGACAAGTACCTGCTCGATGTCGGGCCTGACGGCGCGATTGCCTATACGCCCCATGCGGGCTTCCCGATCAAGGTGCATCCGAAAGGCGCGCCGCTCGATGGCTCGCAGGACTGGACGCTCAGCGAGACCCCGGCTCGCTACGTGCGGCTGATGGGCGGCGGGAGCTTTATCCGTTACGACGATCATCCAAACACGCCGTCTCAGGTGCTTGTCGTCGGCCTGCCGATCCCGGTCGGTCTGCCGCGCAAGTTCTACGGCTTCTGCATGTCGCAGCAGGGCGAGTGGTGCGCGTATCAGGACCAAGTCGGTGGAGGGCGCGTCGTGGTGCGGCGGCCCGGCGATCCGACCAAGGGGTTCGTGATTCCCGCGCCTATCGCGGAAGGGTTGGACGTCTCAGCCGTCGGAGACGACGCCCGGGTGTGTTTCGCGCGCGCGAAGGGGGAACAGCCGGGCGACATCGTCATTCGCACCTTTCGCGTCACGGATCAAATGCACCCGCTGGACGCGCCACTCCCGCCCCCTGACGACGAACCCGACGAACCCGACGAACCGGAGGAACCTGTGGCCGAACCGATCCCTGATTACGAGAGTCACGTCAAGCGCGTGTGGGCGAAGTACGGCGGCACGAGTCACGAGGCCGGCGCGAAAGTTACCCGTGTCGTGGCGTACGAAATTCACCGCGGCATCAACGGCGCGCCGTGGGATCCGCGCGTAGGGCTGTGGCAGAAGCGCAGCGCGTCGACCATCAACGACCGCGATCCCG
>WUUC01091820.1_pt1 | contig 36053 bp, 28 predicted proteins | sample 6278441 | NCBI WGS metagenome assembly WUUC01 (sample SAMN13675441, study PRJNA597444) | soil metagenome | isolation source: soil | place: USA: Washington | collected 2017-10
TCGGCATCGGCATCGGCATCGGCATCGGCATCCATCGCAGTTCCCCCACACACAGTGAAGCGGCCGCGCCGCGCCTCGGTGCCCCTGACAGGGACCGAGGCACGACGCCGGCCGCTACTCAGGCTCGCGCCGTTCAGCGCCGGTCAGCGCAGCGAACGGAAGAACTTCTGGACGTCACCGGTGAGCAGGTCCGGCTGCTCGAGCGCGGCGAAGTGGCCGCCCTTGTCGAACTCGGTCCAGTGGCTGATCGTGGTCACGTCGCGCTCGGCGAACTTGCGGACCGGCAGGAAGGGATCGTGCGGGAACACCGCCACCCCGACCGGCACCGTGATGGGCGGCGGCGCGGCCCCGCTGGTCGCTTGCCTGAGCATCTCAGCGCCTTCGTAGTAGAACTGGGCCGAGGTTCCCGCGCTACGGGTCAACCAGTAGATCGACACCAGGGTCAGGATCCGGTCGCGGTCGACCGCGTCCTCGGGAGCCTTCTCCGAATCGGTCCATTCCTTGAACTTCTCCACGATCCAGGCCAACTGCCCGACCGGGGAGTCGTTCAGCCCGTACGCCAAGGTCTGCGGCCTCGTCGACATGATCTTCATGTAGCCCGACAGGTGCTGGTCGAACTGCATCAGCTTGCCCAGCCGTTGCCCGTCGAACTCGCTCAGATCGGCGAACTCGGCCGGGTCACCGGACGGAAAGGCCAGCAACATGTTGACGTGCACGCCGATCACCCGCTCCGGGTGCATGGTCCCCAGCGCCAGCGAGATCGGTGAGCCCGCGTCGCCGCCCTGCGCGCCGTAGCGCTCGTAGCCCAGCTGGGCCATCAGCTCGGCCCAGGCGTTGGCTACCCGAGGCACGTCCCAGCCACCGGTCGAGGGCAGTGACGAGAACCCGAAGCCCGGAATAGAAGGAATCACCAGGTGGAAGGCGTCGGCCGGGTCCCCGCCGTGCGCCCGGGGGTCGGTCAGCGGGCCGATGACCTCGAGGAACTCCACCACGGAACCGGGCCAGCCGTGGGTGAGCAGCAGCGGCACGGCGTCAGGCTCGGGTGACTTGACGTGCAGGAAGTGCACGGTGGCGCCGTCGATCTCGGTGACGAACTGGGGGTACTCGTTCAGCTGGGCCTCAGCCGCCCGCCAGTCATAGCTGGTCCGCCAGTACTCGGCGAGGTCCTTGAGATAGCCCAGCGGCACGCCTCGCTCCCACCCGACGTTGGCGAGCTCGTCTGGCCAGCGGGTGTTCTCCAGCCGGCTCTTCAGATCCTCGAGGTCGGCCTCAGGGATGTCGATGCGGAACGGCTTCATACTTCCTCCGAACATTTTCTGCGGTGGATGGATGGACTTGGGGGACTGCCCGGAGCCGTGCCCGCCAGGCGGCGGTGAGCCGGTCGGGCTGGCGGCAGGGTTCGGCCGGATGGTCTGCGGTCCCGCGTTCGTTCCAGCCAGCAGCCGGCGGGGCGCTGGCCACTGCATCCTGCCCGGCACCGGTCAGGCTGGGCATCTTCGCGGTTGCCGTTGCCAGCCCAGCCCACCTGCGCTGCGGGCAGAGTCGGCGGGCATCGCCCCGGCGCCGAGCGGAAATGGCGGCGAATAGCGGAATTCACGCGACGGTCTTCGCTGCATAATCACCGCACATCCGCTGCATCTTTTCAATAGAGCGAGCGCTCGGGGGCGGCTCACCGCAGCTGGAACTGGGCACGGGAGCGCGGTCGCCTGGTCAGGAGTTGCGCGGCTTGAGCCGTGATAAGTAGGCCGCGCCTGTAAATGATAAGTGAGTGCTTAACGGCACGCGGTCAGGCACTCGCCATTAGCGAATTCAGGCCGCAGAGATGAATTCAAGGCCGGCCGGGCTTTTCCGGCGCGTGGGTCTCCCCCGTAGTCCCATCACAAGACCCACGCGCCGGAAAGCATTAGAGTAAACCCGTCAGGCGGCGGAGCATCCCTCTCAGATTGCCGTGTCGACCAGCTGCTATATATCCGATCATGCGCTCCTTGAGAAAGTCTCACTTTCAATTCCAGTGCGCTGACCCAACCTTATCCCTCAACTTGCGCTTCAGTGTTTGCCGGCGGCTCGGCCGAGCCCTTGCATTCGATTGGGCATCCAGCCACTTCGTATGTGCGCTCCGTCTCCATAAAAGAGTTGCCAATACTACTTTTCTGCATTTAGCAGACACCAGATTGACTGGCACGTGGGGGTATCCCGGCGTGGGCGGGACCTTCGGCCGGCGCTGAGGGCCGAGTCGGCGAGCCTGCGCGGTGTGCGGCTGACCACTGACCGCAGGTCGTCGCCGGTTCGCTGCGATGAGCGAGAAAGCCCATGTTTTACAGCGGATTAGCTTGCGGACGACGTCCTTGCTTGCACCCAGCAAGCGGGATTCTGATAGTTCCCACACGGTCTTGGACGGCAACTGAGGCCGATCCTCGACGGCACTCGGCGCGTGGGCCACGGCACTCAGCCCTACTTGCCAGTGTTCAGTACTTCCCCTGCTCCTGGACTTTCGGGCCTGCATGCACTCGCAGGCCAGTAACTACCGCACATCCGCTCCGGCCGAGCCCACCAGCACCGATATTAGGGTCTTCTGCAGACACCGCCGATTGCTTCTCCTGACGTGCGCAACCTGCCCTAAAACTTCCCTTTCAGCGCCCAAAGCGGCAGACTAAAGGTGGCCCGCAGCGACCGCTCGACTGCAGTGGGTTACGTCCGAAGTCAGTATGTCTCTTTTACACACATCATGCTAAGGTCGGCCTCGGCGAAGCTCGGCCAATGCAACGGGTACTCATCAAGAATGCTAGGTGGGCACAGTTATGTCATTGTCCAGGACAATTACCTCATTGGCTGAGTTGAAGGAAGCGGAGCGGAATATTTCTGTTCACATGATCACGTCGGACTCCGCTCCGAGTCACACCTCCCCCGTATATTGCCCGTCTGCAATAACTATTGTGACGGCTGGTAAATGCATGTCTTGATTTATTCCAATGCTTACCCCCTTCGTGTAATCCCCCATGCATCCATAAACAGATGCCGGACTCGAACTTGGTCAAACAGATCCAAGGAGGAACTGTGCAAACTGCCGTCGAACGCGTAATCACGAATATGTGGGATCGGTATGACGAACCGTTATCCCTGGAAGAAATGGCGGACATGGCGGTGTTCAGCCGGTTCTACTTCTCCCGGGTCTTCCGCAGCATCACCGGCACCTCGCCGGGCAGGTTCTTGACGGCCATCCGGCTTTACAAGGCGAAGAACCTGTTGCTGGAGACCACGATGAGTGTCACCGACATCTCCTACCAGGTCGGCTACAACAGCCCTGGCACGTTTTCAAGCCGGTTCACTCGCAGCGTCGGCATTTCACCGGCGCGCTATCGCTTCCTGTCCGAGGCCGGGATTCCGGCACCTGAGTACCCGGTGGCCACTGGTCAGAACCTCGGCGGGCTGCGCGGAACGGTGACGACTCCGGAGACCAGCGTGCCGACCCGGGTCTATGTGTCGGTGTTCGACAGCACCATCCCGCAGGGAACCCCGCTCGCCTGCGCGGTGCTCGACGGCGTCGGAAGCTATGAGCTCACCGCGGTCCCGGACGGGCAATGGTTCATCCACGCCACCGCGGTCGCCGTGCGCAACCTGGACCCCCGTCCCTGGATGCGTAAGCCGGTGTTCCTGGCGGCCAGCCGTCCGGTCAAGGTGGTGGCCGGTCGCACCGTGACCGCGAACGTCGAACTGCGCCCGCCGCGGCTGACCGACCTGCCGATCCTGCTGGCGCTGCCCGAGCTCGATAGCCGGGTGCCGGCGACCTCCGCGGCGGCCGACCCGCAAGCCGAGCCTGGCTGGCAGCGGCCGAGCGCGCTCGACACCGCCAGTTCGAGCCGGACCTTCGCCGGCAGCTCTCGCCTGGTGGTGACCTAAAGCCGCTGGCCTCGCGGCCCGGCTGAACTAGGTCGAACGAGCAACCCGAGCGGGTGCACCTGTTACTCAGGTGCACCCGCTTCGGCTGTCTCCCCCCACGCGGGTCGAAGGGGTCGGCAGTCAGGAGCTCGGGGCAGAACTGGCGGGTCGCCAGCCGAACCGGTGGCGGGTCGCCAGCCGAACCGGTGGTGGATCACCGCCGAAGCGGTGGCGGGTCGACAGCTGAACGGTGCTAGATCAACGGCAGGAGCTGGGGTCTGGCAGACAGCTGAAAGCCCGCCCTTGCGCCAACCCGCCTCAGCGGGAGGGCGACCCAAGGACGGGCCGGCAGCGACAGGAGCTCAGACCGCGGAGGTGACCAGCATCGGCAGCCCGCCGCGGACCCGCAGGGAGAGCATCGGTTCGGGGACCACCCGGTAACCGGGCAGCTTGGCCAGCCGCAGCTCTCGCACGACCGAGGAGATGACGAACACCGCCTCCATCATCCCGAGATGGTTGCCCACGCAGAACCGCGGGCCGGCGCCAAACGGGATGTAGGCATAGCCCGGCCGGTTGGTCGGCTTGCTCGGATTGAAGCGCTCCGGGTCAAACCGCTCCGGGTCAGTCCAGTACTCCGGGTGCCGGTGCATCGTGTACGGGCAGACCACCACGTCTGCTCCGGCCGGCACGTGGTAACCGCCGACCTCGTCATCGGCCTGCGCCAGCCTCGGCAGGATCCAGACCGGCGGGTAGAGCCGCATCACCTCTTCGACCACCATCGAGGTATAGGTCAAGCGATGCAGGTCCTCATACGTCGGCGGCCGGTCACCCAGCACCTCGACGGCCTCGTCATGCAGCCGCTCCCAGACGTAGGGATGCTTGTCGATCAGGTAGAACGTCCAGCTCAACGTGCTTGCCGTGGTCTCGTGCCCGGCCAGCAGCAGGGTGACCAGCTCGTCGCGCATCCGCTGCCGGCCCACCACCGGATCCGGCTCGCGCCGGGTCGACTCGATCAGCCGCGACATCACGTCGTCGCCGTCGCCCTCGCCGTCGCGGGCGAGCCGGTCGGCCACCAGCGCGTCGACGACCTGCTCGAGGTTCTGCCTCGCCTGGCGAAAGCGCAGCTGCTTGGGCAGCGGCACCCACATCGGCACCTTTCCCAGCGTCACCATCTCGAACATCGCCTGGTCCTGGACAGCCTCGAACGAGTGGCCGACGCCGGCGTAGACGCCAAGGTCGGCGTCGAGCAACGCTTGGCCCAGCACTCCCAGGGTGAGTCCGGTCATCTCCTGCGTGATGTCGACCGGTCCGGCGCCGGCATGGCCGCGCAACCGATCCACCAACCTGCCTGCCTCGGCTGCGACCACCCCGGCCTGCTGGGCGATCCGCTTGGCCTGAAACACCGGCTGGATCATCTTGCGCTGCTTGCGCCACAGCTCGCCGTCACTGGTCAGCAGGCCGTCACCGATCGCCCGCTTGGCCTCCACCAGCCCGATGCCCTTGTGGTAATTGCTGGCGTTGTCAGCCAGGACATGCTTGGCGTACTCGGGATTGTTGAACATGTACAGGGTCTTCGGCCCGATCGACATCCGAACCGCGTCACCGTAAGTCGACGCCGCCAGGTTCATCAGCCCGAGCCGGTCGGAGGTCAGCTTGTTCAGCAGCCCGAGGGTCGCCGTGCGGGGCGGCCCGGGCGGTGTGCGCCGTGGCGCCCCAAGCGCGGCGGTGGCAGGCGCGGCCATCGGTTACACCCGTCCGAGGTCGATGAAGGCGTCGGCGATCCGCTGCCGCCAGAGCTCGAAGGCCGGCAGGTCATCGACCTCGGGACCCTCGGGACGCCGGTCGGTGCTGACCTGCGAGGCCTGCTCCGGGTTCATGCCGCAGAACACCTGGGTGGCCAGTTGGGTGTGCGAGGTGACCAGGCCGGCTTCGAGCCGGGCGGTCGCGGCGAAAGCCGAGCCCTGGGCGACCTGCGGGCGGTACTTGCCCGCGCGGTCCCAGAACGCGAGCAGCTCTTGCTCACCGGCGCCGCCGGCGTAGGTCGCGGCCAGACCGGCGCCGCTCCAGAGGTCAGGCTGGCGGGACTCGGGGAACTTCTCGATGATGGTGGCCACCAACTCGGCCTCGGTGCCGCCGACGAACCACAACGCCCGTCCCATGCCCTGGTCGATCGCGTGATTGGCATACCACTGCTGGCCTTCGGTGGGCCAGGGGAACTCCGGCTCCTGATACTGCCGGGTCACGTACTTGTCGGTCTTGAAGTAGGCCTGGTGAAAGCCGTAACCGTCCAGAACCAGCCACCGCATCAACGGATCGGCAACGGTGAACCGCGACCACCTGAACCGTGGCAACCTGGCCATCGCCCAGCCGACGCCGATGTAGGCCATGTAGGCGTGGTGGCGACCCCGACCGGCCAGGAACTGCGCGACATGGTGGCTGCCACCGACCGGCAGGCCATCCAGCATCGCGTAGCCCATCGCCGCGCCCTCATAGGCAAAGCCCCTGAATTGCGGGGTGATCTGCTCCAGCTGCTGCTCGCACTCGGCGAGCGTGCGGGCTTCTACCGCGTAGCCGTACCCGGTCAGGAACGTCGCGCCCACTGTCTCCAGCAACTGCTTGGCCGCTTGGTCTTTCTCGTTGAAACCACGGACATCCAGCTTGGTCGCGGACATGTTCGGGGTAAGGATGCGGCGCCGTAGCGCCCTCAAGCCGGGCAATTTCTTCTCCCTCGACGGGTCTGACGACCTAGAGATCTCGATGAACGAATGTTCGCAGTGGCGGAAAAAAGGTGCTTACTCTGTCGTGCCTACTCATTCGCCCTCGGCGACCGGCTCTGCCGCGCATGCCGTGCTGCCGGCACGCGCGTGCCGGCAGCACCCGGACGCGGGGCTCAGGACGTCGCGAAATGTGCCCGGATGCGCTGGCGCCAGATCTCGTACTGAGGCAGCGGACCGCTGCCGGCGGACCCGACCTCGGTGCGGTCGGCCAGCGCGCTGGCCCCCTCGATGGACAGGCTGGTCAGCTGCTCGTTGGCCAGCACCGTGTGCTCAGGCACGAAACCGGCGTAGGTGCGGGCCTTGACTGCGAACACCGATCCGAGCGCGAGCTCTGCCCAGTGGTCGCCGGCCGATGTGCGCAGCTGCGCCAAGCCCTCGGGCTGGCAACCACCGGCGAACGTCGCCGCCAGGCCCACCCCGCTCCACAGGTCGGCCTGCCGGCTCTGCGCGAAGCGACGCACCGCCGCGGTCACCTTGTCCGGGTCGGCGCCAGAGATGAACCACAGCGCCCGGCCGATGCCCTGGTCGACCGCGCGCGGAAAGTACTCGCGCGAGCCCTGCCACGGGTAGCTGGCCGGAATCTCCTGCCGGTCGACCCAGCGCTCGGTGTCGAAGTACGCGCGGTCAAAGCCATACCCGTCGACCGCCAGCCAGCTCATCGTCGGGTGGTAGCGCGAGGACAGGTTGGGCAGCACTTTCTTCCACAGCGGCCGGGGTAATCTCGCCATCGCGAAGCCAATGCCTATATAGGCCAGCAGAATGTGCTTCTCGCCGGCGCCGCTCAGCAGCTGCCGGGTGCGGTCGCCGCGAATCGTGTCGAGGATGGTGTACGCCATCGTCGCGCCCTCGTAGGCGAAACCGCGCTGCTCCTCGTCTACCAGCCGCAGCCTGCGCTCGATGTCGGTGAGGTCATGGGCGGCCATGGCCCACTCGAAACCGCACACCACCGCCTGCGGCACCGCCTCTAGCCGGATGGTGGCCGGCGTGGGGCTCACCGCGAAACCTCGGCCGGCGAAGCTCACATCCTCCAGCGACGGGGCCAGCACCAGTCCTCGGATCGAACCCAGAATCGTCGGCAATGTCTCTCCTCATGTCGTAACGGGCCTGGGCGTGCTCCCCGTCACCCGGAGGCTGACACCTGGCCACCGGCACCGTCCGAATCGAGCGAGACGGCAGTCTTGCGGCACGCTCGAACGAGTCGGCCACCCGGAGTGCGGAGGATCGATCCGCATTCGGGAAATGCTGATCGGTGTCGCCACCCTGCGCTTCTTCACAATTGCCGTACTCGTCCAAGTTTATGCCTTCGACCCTGGTCGCGGGTGCGGACCGGACAATCCGCACGCACAGAGGTGCCCGGCGCCTGCGGCGAATGTGAGGCTCGACGTCCAGGGAAAGCGCACGACCTTCGGTTAGAAACCAACGCTCTCCAACCTGGCAGGCACTCCGGCTCCGCATCCGGCACGAGAAGGGCAATCCGTCATGGTCGACGTCCAACCAGCCCCAGCGCAACCCGCGCTCGCGGTAGACACCTCCCGTCGCAACCGGGCCCTGCTATTCGGGTCCCTCGCCGGGCTCGCGATGGCCGTGCTCTGGTCCTACACACTCGTCGACACCACCATCGGGCAGAACATCGCCAAGACCGCCCTGGGTCACGACGCCGAGACGACGCCGATCAGCGGACTGCTCGCGGGCGCGGTGTTCGCCTTCGTGACCGGCATCGCGGGGTCTTTCACCGCCTGCAACATCGCGGTGTTCGGCGCCGTCGGCCCGATGGTCGACCAGAGCCAGAGCCGGCGCCAGAGCATGATGTCGGTGCTGCGCCCCATGGGCTGGCTGGTGGCAGGCATGCTTCCGGTGTCGGCCCTCTACGGCGCGGTCGGCGCCTGGTGGGGAACCGGCATTCCGCAGCTGTCCACGGACATGATGGGCACCATGCCGGTCCGGCTGGTGCAGTCCTCGGTGGTGTTCGGCCTGATCGGCCTGGCCATGATCTACCTGGCACTGACCGAACTGCGGATGGTGCCCGACCCGCTGGCTTCGGTGCAGCAGCGCCATCCGAACACCCGGCTGGTGGTGCTTGGCGCGCTCATCGGCGGCTTCTTGATCGGACGGCCGTTCGGGCTGTTCCACAAGATGTTCCTGTACGCCGCCGAGAACAACAATCCGCTCTATGGCGGGTTCATCTTCGTCCTGCAGTCCCTGGGCAACATCCTGATCATGGCGGTCCTGTTCCTGCTGATGACGATGATCGGTCGCGGCGGGCTGGTGCGCTGGATGACCGCCAAGGCCGGCCGGGTCACCACCGTCACGGCGGCCACCTTCATGGCTGTCGGGGTCTTCACCGTCGTCTACTGGACGGTCCGGGTGCCAGCAATCTTCGGTTACGGCTGGTTCCCTACGATGCCCTACAACAGCTGACGTCGGATTCGCCCGATTAGCCGTAACGAGCAGTACGCTTGCCGGAACTCCGCGTGACGAGCAGGGCCCGGCCGAGAGGATCTCGCATGCAAAGCGCCGCCCTACTGAGCTTGCGGTTCAACCCCGAGGCCGACCTGCTGGCCGCCACCCGGGACTGCGAGGCCGAGGTGTTCGGCCGGGCCTACGGCAACACCCGTCAGCAACTCGAAGACGAGTACGGACCCTACGAGCAGGCCTCGGTGTTCATCGCCCTGGCCGATGACAGCGGTGACGTGCTCGGCGCCTGCCGGCTGATCCGGCCCACCGAGCTCGGGCTGAAGAGCTTGGACGACGCGGCCCGGCCGCCCTGGTCCCTCGACGTGGCCAGGTCGGTTCGGGCAGCTCGGCTGGATCCGAGCCAGACCTGGGACGTGGCGACGCTGGGCTGTCGACGAGGGCTCAAGGGCCCCGGCAAGCTCGCCTCGGCAGCGCTGTTCCACGCGCTGGTGCAAGTGGTCCGGGCGAATCAGATCCGGTCCGCCGTGATGATCATCGACGAACGGGTGCGGGCTCTGCTGGCCTCGGCGGGCATGACCGGCCACACGCTGCCTGGAGCCCAGCCGGCCCGCTATCTCGGCTCCCGCGCCAGCACCCCGGTGTACCGGCACTGCGACGAGGCCTTCGATCAGCAGCGCATCACCAATCCCGACGCGCACCGGCTGTTCACCCAGGGAATCGGTCTCGACGGCATTCGGGTGCCGCCGATCGCCGAATTCCGGTTCGCCGAGCGCTCCGCCGTGCGCGCCAGTTCCGCGCAGGTAGTCGGCGCCTCGGTCTGACGGCGCTTGGTTCTGTCGGCGCCTCGGTCTGACAGGCGCCCGGCAGATAACCGCCTCCGCACCCGACTTACGGGTCGCGCCGCTGACCGTCTACCGGCAGCGAGTCGAACCCGCCGTCAGACACCGTGGTCCGGTCCCGGACCCAGCACTCGACCTCGGCGGCCGGCATCGGCTTGGCCACGTGATAGCCCTGCAGGACGTCGACCCCCATCGCGATCAGGTCGGCAGCGGTCGCGGCGTTCTCCACGCCCTCGGCCACCGTCCGCAGCCCGAGCGCCTGAGCCATCTGGAAGGTGGAGGCCACGATCATCCGGCTGCGCACGTCGGTGTTCATGGCGGCGATGAAGGACCGGTCCATCTTCAGCTCCTGCACCGGCAGGTCGCGCAGGTAGGACAGCGAGGAGAAGCCGGTGCCGTAGTCATCGATCGCGATCTGCACCCGGTGCGCCCGGATGTCTCGCAGAATGGTGCGGGCCCGCGCCGGCTCGGCGATGAAGCAATCCTCGGTGACCTCGATGACCAGGCTCTCGGCCGGCAGCTTGGCCTGGGCGATCGCCTCGTACAGCTGGGGCAGGAAGACCCCGCTGAGCAGCTCCGGCGGCGCACAGTTGAGCGACACCCGTGGCTCGAGGCCGTTGAGCCGCCAGCGACGCAGGTCCTCCACCACCATCCGGCCCACCGCCAGCGACAGCGACAGCATCAAACCTTCCCTGCGGGCAGCAGCCAGAAAGGCGATCGGGTGCAGCAGCCCACGCTGCGGGTGCTGCCAGCGAACCAGCGCCTCCAGCCCGCAGACCTGCTGGGTCGCGGCGTCGATCTGGGGCTGGTAGTGCAACACCAGCTGCCCTTCGGGGATCGCCTTGCGCAGCTCCTCGGCCAGTTGCAGCTTCTTGCGGGAGAAGTCGTCGCTGTGCACGTCGTAGAGAACCGCGCCGGCCCGGGTCGCCTTGGCCTGGTACATCGCCACGTCGGCCCGGCGCAGCAGCTCCACGCTCTGGGTGTCGTTCTCCGAGCGCACCGTGATCCCGATCGAGGCATTGGTGCTGAGCTCGATGCCCTCGACCAGGGTGGGCTGCAGCAGCACCTCGAGGATCAGTTGCGCGGTCTCCAGCAGGACCAGCGCGTCGTCGCTGGCCATCACGATCGCGTACTCGTCACCGCCGAGCCGGCCGATCATCACCGAGGGCGGCAGCGCCTGCCGCATCCGATGCGCCGCCAGCTGCAGGACCGAGTCCCCGGCGGCGTGGCCCAGGGTGTCGTTGACGTCCTTGAACCCGTCGAGGTCGAGCAGCATCAACGCCAAGGGACGTTCGGAGGTCAGCTCGGCGTCCAGCTTGGCGATCACCGAGCGCCGGTTGGGCAGCAGGGTGAGGTCATCGGTGCGCGACAGCGCGAACGCCTCGGCCGCGCCCTTGGCCTCGCGCAGCGCCAGCACCAGCCGGCCGCCGGCGGCTAGCAGGGTGAGCACCGCCGGCCAGGTGAGGTACGGGCCGAGCCCGCTGTTCGGGCGCACTGCCAGCACCGCGATCGCGATGAAGGCCGGGCCGACCATCAGCAGCGCGCCCGGACGCCGGGGCAACGCCTTGAGCACCTCGGCCCTGGGCCGGCAGGCCGCCTCGACGATCAGCGCGAAGCCCGAGGCCCAGAGCAGCCCGTCCACCAGGTTGAAGCCGTAGGTGCCATCAGAAAGGTTGGCCACGAAGTTGAGGTCCGCGATCGCGAACAGCGTCAGGCCCACGCACAGCATCGCCGACTTCACCAGGCTGCGGCGCACCCGCAGCATCACCTGGCCGACCACCAGCAGCACCAGGGCGCCGTCGATCATCGGATAGAGCATGGCGACCAGCAGCGGCACCCCGTGGCCACCGACCGCGCCGCCCACCTGCACCAGCAGCGGGCTGCCGGCGAGGCAGGCGGTGCCGCCGCACACCACGATGGCCTCGAGCCAGCCGTCCACAGCCGCGGTCAGGCGGTGCGCGGTGTCGATGATCAGGTAAGCGGCGATGCCGACGTAGGAGGCCAGAAAGAGCCACTCGCCCGGCGCCGGGAACTGCGTGAGATCCGGATGGGAGGAACTGGCATGCAGCACCGTCGAGCCGGCGGCCCACAGGGTCAACGCGGCGAACAGCACCCACAGCGCGCTTCGGCGGCGGCGCCGGGCGACGGCCGCGACCGCGATGCGCAGCAGGATCAGGACGAAGAACACCGCCAGGGTCAGCATGTGGGCGGCCTGCACCATGTCACTGGGGCCGTTGGCGCCGACCAGGTTCAGGACGAAGCCGACCGAGATGACGATCCAGATGGCGATGCCGAGCAGCCGGACGACGCTGGCGGCCCGTACCTCGCGCCGTTCGATCTCGCTGGACATCTCACCCCCGTCGCCACGCTCGCCGCAGGCGTCCTGCTTGCCGATCGGCAACTCAGCAGAGGACCTGAATCCGGTAACGGTGCTCACGAGGCCACCTCGGCCCGGACGGCCACATCCTCGAGTTCAGCCGCGTCGCTGCTCTGGTGCGCCAGCAGCCACTCGGTGGCCTGGACGGGCGGCATCGGAGCGGCGACGTGCCAGCCTTGGGCGCCGTCGCAGCCGAGTTCGCGCAGCGACCGCCACTCAGCCTCGGTCTGCACCCCTTCGGCGACGGCCCGCATGCCCAGGGCATGTGCCAGCTCCGCGATCGCCCGGACGATGCCCGCAGACGAGCGGCTCTCACCGATCCGGCACACGAACGCCCGGTCGATCTTGATCTCGCTGACCGGCAGCGTCTCCAGCCGCAGCAGCGAGGAGTAGCCGGTTCCGAAGTCATCCAGGCTCAGCGCCACGCCCATCGCGTCCAGCTCGCGCAGCACCTCGTCGAGCTCGTCACTGGGCTGGGCCAGCACTCGTTCGTCGAACTCCAGTTGCAGCATGCCCGCTGGCAGCCCGTAGCGCTCCAGGCCCTTGAGCACCAGCTCAGCCAGCCGGCCGTCGCGCAGGTCGCTCAGCGCGACGTTCACGGTCACCGGCACCGACAGGCCGAGCAGCCGCCAGTCCGCGATCTGGGACAGCGCGCGCATCACCATCCGGTCGGTCACCAGGTGCATCAGGCCCGAGCGTTCGGCCAGCGGCAGGAACTCCTCCGGCGGCACGAACCCGCGTTGCGGGTGCTGCCAGCGGATCAGCGCTTCCATCCCCAGCAGTGAGCGGTCGCGCAGCGAGACCTTGGGCTGGTATTGCAGGGTGAGGGCGTCGGAGTCCAGCGCCTGGCGCAGCTCGCCGAGCAGGGTCAACCGGTCGGTGGAGTTGCGGTCCCGGTGCGATGAGTAGGTCACCACTCCGGCCCGGGACTCCTTGGCGACGTACATCGCGACGTCGGACAGCCGCAGCAGGTCCTCGGCGAGCAGGGCGTGCTCGGGATGCATCGCCAGCCCGATCGAGGCCTCGATCTCCAGCTTCATTCCCTCCAAGGAGACCGGGCTCGCCAACGACGCGCGGATGCGCTCGGCCACGCCGAGAACCTCCGCCTCGTCGGCGTCGGGAACGATGACCGCGAACTCGTCGCCGCCGAGGCGGGCCACGTGGTCAGTGGGCCGCACCGAGTTGCTCAACCGTTCGGCGAAGTGGATCAGCAGCTGGTCGCCGACGTGGTGGCCCAGCGTGTCATTGACTTCTTTGAAGTGGTCGAGGTCGATCAGCAACAGCCCGAACGGCCGGCCGTCTCGTTTGGACTCGGCCAGCTCGGTGGCCAGCGATGCCTGCAGATGGGTGCGGTTGGGCAGGCCGGTCAACGCGTCGTGCCCGGCCTGGTGCTCCTTCTCCAGCGACATCTGGGCCATCTTGTAGACCAGCACCAGCGGAACCAGCAGCAGCGGCAGCAGCTCCCAGGCGGTGTTGGCCACCGTCACGATCAGCGGCGACAGCGCCAGCACCGAGAAGGTCGTGGCGGTGTAGTGCACGAAGTCGTTGAACATGAAGCGCCAGAACGAGCTGGTCCAGGCCAGCGCCCCGGACACCAGGACCAGGTTGGTGCAGAAGTAGGCGACGCAGGCGCCGGCCAGCCAGGGCAGGTCTGCCCCGGTCAGGACGCTGAGCGGGTGCTCCACCGAGGGGGTGCGAGAGCTGACCGCCATGACGACCCAGGCGGCGCAGATCGACAGGTTGTACTGGCCGACGTTGAAGAACACCTTCCAGGCCGGTTTGCGGACCCGCCGGTCGGCAGCGATCGAGGCGATGCTGACCACCACGATGGCTGGCCAGGGACCCCAGAGGAACAGGATCGCGCAGGCGAAGGCGGTCGACATCACCACGCCCTGCGGATCGTGGCCCCGGCCCTGGATCAAGGGCCGCAGCTCCAGCACCACCAGCAGCACCGCCGTCATAGCCAGCGGCGCGCCGGCGTCACTGAGATTGGAGCCGACGACGGCATGGATCGCGACCGCGAGCGCGGCCCAGCCCAGCAGGACGGAGGGATACCAGAAAGCGGTGAACATCGAGAGCGCGCGTAAGGACGGGCGACCGCCCCCAGTAACGCCCGGCTCCCCGACCATGAGGTTCCTGTCGGCCGATCTGGACAAAACATGAGGACCCGGTTGGACCGGCTCGGCGCGCGTGCCTTTTGTTAAGTGGCCAAACCTGCTAACGATCATGCAAGATTCCTACGTCAGTCTCTGCGCGCAGCAGACTAACCGTGTAGAGATGGGGCAAAGTGGACACGAATGAGATGTTAGAGCTTTCCCAGGAATTCGCCGCGCTGGGCGCCGAATTGCACGGCGACGGCGACAACCAGGCCGCCCTGCGCCGGATCGTCGAGCTGGCGGTCAAGCACGTCGAGGGCTGCGGCTGGGCCAGCATCACAGCGGTCCGCGCCGGCCAGGGCTACAGCTTGGCCTTCTCCGACGAGGTCGCCCAGAAGGTGGACGAGCTGCAGTACCGCTTCGCGGAGGGCCCCTGCATGGCCGCCGCCGAGAACGCGTCTGACTACCTGCTCTACGACGTCGAGGACGAGCAACGCTGGCCGCAGTTCGCCGAGGCCGCCGCGGCTGAGACCCCGGTCCGCAGCGTGCTCGCCTTTCAGCTGACCGCCGGCCGGGAGGTGGCGCTGAACCTCTATGGAGAGCAGCCGGGCGCCTTCAGCTCCGACGCCATCGACACCGCCACCATCCTCGCAGCGCACGCCTCCAGCCTGATCGCGCTCAACGAGGCCGAAGACCAGGCGGCCAACCTGGAGGCGGCGCTGGAAAGCAGCCGCACCATCGGGGTGGCGCTGGGCGTGCTGATGTCGGCCCGCAAGGTGACCCAGGAACAGGCGTTCACGCTGCTGCGGGTGGCCAGTCAGAACCTGCACCGCAAGCTGCGGGTGGTGGCCGCCGAGGTGGTCGAGACCGGCGCGCTGCCCGACCTGCCCGCGCCGAAGCCGACCAAGATCGTTGACCTGGACGCCGCTGCCGGCACCGCCGAGGCCGACGTCGTCAGCAGCTGACCGAGGTCTGGCCGTCTTGGTTCAGCGACCGGACAGCGGTGGCGGCTCCAGCGCCGGAGAGACGCCGGCCGGGGCCACCGCGTCAGGCTCGTGGGCGCCGGCCAGCACGTCGTCAGAGATGGTGACCGCGGCCAGCAACCCACCGGCGACGCAGATCGCCGCGGCGATCAACACTGCCTGCTGGTAGCCGTGCGACAGCGCCACCGGATCGGCGAGGGCCGCGGGCGTGATGCCGGCCAGCGCCGGCAGCACCGCGACCGCCAGCAGCCCGGCGGTCCGGGCCACCGCGTTGTTGACCGCCGAGGCGACTCCCACCTGGCGTTCCGGAGCGGCCGCCAGCACGGTGGCGGTCAACGGCGCGACGGTGCCGGTCAGGCCCAGGGCGAAGACCAGGACGGCGGGCAACACCCCGGTGAGGTAGTGCGAGTCCGCGCCCAGCCGCGACAGCATGGCCAGCCCGACCCCGGCCACCACCGGGCCGAACGTCATCGGCCAGCGCGGGCCGATGCGCTGCGCGAGCCGTCCCATCGACGCCGACAGCGCCAGCATCACCAGGGTCACCGGCAGCAGCGCGCTGCCCGCGGCCACCGGCGAGAACCCGGTCACCAGCTGCAACTGCACCGGTAGCAGGAAGAACGAGCCGGCCAGCGCCGCGTAGACCAGAAAGGTCACCAGGTTGGCGGCGCTGAACTGCCGGGATCGAAACAGCGACAGCGGCATCATCGGGTCACGCCGGCGGTGCTCGTTGACCCCGAATGCCACCAGCAGCAGCACCCCGGCGGCCGCGGTCACCACCAGCGAGGCCGGCCACTGCCGCACCGGCCCCTCGGTGAGCGCGTAGACCAGGGCCGCCAAGCCGACAGCGGCGTACCCGGCGCCGGCCAGGTCGAGTCGCCCGGTGGCCTGCTCGTCCCGGGTCTCGGGCACCCACCTGCGGGCGATGACGATGACCGCCGCGGCCAGCGGCAGGTTCAGCAGGAACACCAGCCGCCAACCCCATGGCGCCATGCCGGCCAGCAGACCGCCGAGCACCGGCCCGATGGCGGCGGCGATGCCGCCCAGGCCGGACCACGCGCCGACCGCCGCAGCCCGGTCCTCACGGCGGAACACCACCTCCAGGATCGCCAGCGACCCGGGCGTCAGCAGCGCCGCCGCGACCCCCTGCAACGCCCGCATGCCGATCAGCACCTGCACCGTGGGCGCCGCCGCGCAGCCGGCCGACGCGATCGCGAACCACAGCACGCCCAGCAGAAAGATCCGGCGCCTGCCCAACCGGTCGCCGAGGGACCCGCCGAGCAACAGCAGCCCGGACAGGGTGAGGGTGTAGGCGTTGACCGTCCACTGCAGGCTGGTCAGGTCGGCGTCGAGGTCGGCGCCGATCCGGGGCAGCGCGACGCTGACCACGGTCGCGTCCAGGGCGGCCATTCCGCTGCCCAGCACCGTGGCCGTCAGCACCCACCGCCCGGCGCGCGACTTCAGGGCCAGCTGGTGACGTGGCGCGGTCACCGCCGCCAGCCGGTGGCCGGCGAGGCCGACGTCGTGGCGGGCACGGCATGTCCTCCTACAGACTTCTTTCTCGCGCCGCGGGTCATCCGCACGCCCGCACAGTCTGGCATCGACCCTGTCGGTTTAACCTGACCAGCCCCACTTTGAGCAATCAGGCGGTGAGGGCGATGGCCTGCCCCGTACGGGCAGTCCGCTCAGCACTGCCCGTCGGCGATCACCCAGTAGTTGGCGCCGGTTCGGCGCAGCGTGTGAGTGATGTAGGTGTTCCACAAACCCATGTTCTGGTTCGAGCCGTTGGCATAGGTCATGCCGCTGATCTGGTGCGCGCGGCCGGCGCTCGTGTGAGCGTAGTTGCTGGCCGTCACGCAGACACCGGTCGGCGTCGGCGTCGGGGTCGGCGTCGGCGTGGGAGTCGGCGACGTGGCGCCGATCAGGCCCCAGAACTGAGCGGTGTAGTACGACGAGCAGATGTAGTCGAGGAAGTAGGCCCCGGTGGAACCGCACTGATCAGCGCCGGCGCCGGGATGCACGGCCGTTGCGTGGCCCATCCCCGCAATCGAGAACAGCGCGACCTGCGCGGTGCCGGTGCCGTCCTGATAGAGCGTCTCGGTGGTGCCGCCGCCCAGGGTCACGGTCCTCGAGGGTGTCTGGCTCAGCCCATGCACGGCCGTCCACTGATCCCTGAGTTCGGCGGCGTTCACCGGATAGACGGTGAAGTCGGCGCTGCCCTGCCAGATGGCGATCCGGGGATAGCGTCCGGTGTAGCCGGGATAGGAGTTCGTGACCTTGGCCGCCCACTGCGCCGGCGTCAGATTCTGGTTGGTCCGCATGCAGCTCGTGGCCTGGGCCAGGCTGGCGGCGCACTGGGTCGGCAGCCCTGCATTGGTGGCGCCGGCGGCGAAGACGTCCGGGTAGTCGGCCAGCAGGTTGGCAGTCATCGCGCCACCGGCGGAGAGCCCGGTCACGAAGACCCGCGCGGCATCGATGCTCAGGTGCGACTTCTGGTAATCGACCATCGACTTCACCGAAGCGGCTTCACCGACCCCGCGGCTGTTCTCGGCAGTGGTGTACCAGTTGAAGCACAGCGAGCTGTTGTTCGCGCTGGACTGTTGCGCGAAGACCACCGCGAAGCGGTACCGGTCGGCCAGTTCTGCCCAGCCTGAATGGGTGAAGTAGTCATTGGCAGTCTGGGTGCAGCCGTGCAGCGCCACGACCAAGGGCGCACCGGCAGGCAGGTTCGCCGGCGTGTAGGTGTACATCGCCAGTGCGCCGGGATTCGAGCCGAACGAGCTGACCTGCACCAGGGGGCCGGCTGCCGCCGCGGCCGGCCCCTCTACGCGAAGCCCGGTCACTGCCAAGAAGGCGGACAGCACTGCCGCGAACAGGGCGGCAGCCCACCGCGCGGTGGTCACACGAGATCTAGGCACGAGCGGCGATCCTTAGATCGGTGGGGGTCCGGTTGAGGTGTCAGCCGGCTTGAGGTATTCCGGGGCGTGCCGAGTCCAACTGCTCGGTGATGCTGTCGCTGACCGCGGCGGCGCCGGTCTCGCCCAGCGTGATCGTGTAGTGGTTCACCCCGTCGACCTCGCGAGTAACGACCTCGGGATATCGCGAGCACCAGTGCTCCAGGCGGTGCCGCGGGTACAGCCCGCCGGGCTCGTCGAGCAAGCCGCGTGGCGCCCGCAAGAAGGTCACCGCGGTTCGCAGCCGCGGCCACGCCAGATCCACCGGGCCGTCGACGAACTGCTCGGCGAGGTCGGCGGCCATCGCCTCGGCCCGGCAACTGCTGCGCCACGGCGGGCCGTCCGGGTCCAGGTCATAGTCCACGTAGTCCTGCACGGCGGCGGAGAATTCGTGGGCGAAGGCCGGATGCTTGCGCCAGAAGTCGCGGTACTCGGCCCGGTCGGAGAAGGTCATCGACAGTCGGTCAGCTGCCGGGCCCAGGCTCGCCTTCGCCGCGGCTTGCAGGGTCCAGCCGTCGGGCAGCACCAGCGGCACCCCGCCGTCGACCAGCACCAACGCCGCGACGAGCTCGGGACGGTGCACCGCCAGCGCCACCGCCACGAAGGCGCCCATCGAATGCCCGGCCACCACCGCCCGGCTGCCGGGCGCGAGCCGGCTCACAACGGCGGCCAGGTCCTCGGCGTGCTGAGCCATGCCCCAGGGGCCTGGCAGCGCGGCGCTGCGGGCCCGGCCGCGCAGGTCCGGCGCCAGCACCAGGGTGCCCGGCGCCTCCACGAGCCGGCGGGCGACCAGCGGCCAGGCCAGATGCGAGGCGGTGATGCCATGCACTGCCAGCACCACCCGCTCGGGCGATCCGTCAGCGAGGCCATCGCTACGCCAGGAGCCCACCCGCAGGGTCCCGCCGCGGACGGGGACGTCGTGGACCCGGTAGCCGGTCACCGGGCGCTCCAGCCGCCATCGAGGGTGAAGCTGGAGCCATTGGCCAGGCCCGCCTTGCTCGAACACAGCCAGCGAACCAGGTCCGCGACCTCGTCGGGCTCAGCGAGCCGCTTGACCGCGGTCTCGGCCAGGAACACCCGTTCGATGACGTCGCGCTCGCTGATCCCGTGGGCCCGCGCCTGATCGGCGATCTGGTTGTCCACCAAGGGTGTTCGCACATATCCCGGGCTCACGCAGGTGCTCGTCACGCCCCGGCCGCCCGCTTCCAGGGCGATCACCTTGGACAGCCCCTCCAGCCCGTGCTTGGCTGCGACGTAGGCGGACTTGAAGGGCGAGGCGCGCAGGCCGTGCACCGAGGTGATGTTGACGATTCGGCCGAAGCCGGCGGCGTACATCTGCGGCAGGACAGCCCGGACCAGCAGAAACGGCGCCTCCAGCATCAAGGCCATGATCAGCCGGAACTTCTCGGGCGGGAACTCCTCGATCGGGGCGACGTGCTGGATGCCGGCGTTGTTGACCAGGATGTGGTGGTCCAGGCTGAGCCCTTCCAGCGACGCCGTGTCGCTGAGGTCGACGCGCCACGCTCGGCCACCGACCTCCTCGGCCACCCGACCGGCCGCGTCGGCGTCGATGTCGGCCACCGTGACCGCCGCGCCGGCCGCGGCCAGGGCACGGGCCGTGGCCGCCCCGATTCCGCTGCCGCCGCCGGTCACCAGGGCACGTCGCCCGGCGAGCATCGCCTCATCTGCCATCCGGATCTCCCTTATCTGCGCTGTTGCCCGGCACGCGTGCGCCGAGCGCTCGCTGGATCAGGGCCATCACCTCGTCGAACACCGGCTCGGGCAACGAGGCGTTGTCCTCGTCCCAGAGCACCCAGCGCATTCCGACCAACTCACCGATGCCCATCAGCGCCCACGCGGCCACCGTGGTGTCGAGGTCGGTGATCTCGCCGTTGCTCTTGGCCTTGTCCAAGCCGTCGACGTAGCCCTCCACGATCCGGGTGTAGTGCAGGCGCAGCGCGGCCGGTGAGACGAACTCGGCTTGCCGGATGATCCGGTACAGCGCCGGATGCTCGGCGGTGAACCGGAAGAAGGCGTGAAAACCGAGCCGTTCGGACTCGATGCGGTTGCCGCCGCGCGCCGAAGCCTCACTCATGGCGTGCCGCACCCGGCGGTTGAGGTCCTCGACCAGCTCGTCGAAGATCTGCTGTTTGCTCTGGAAGTACAAGTAGAAAGTGCCCTGGGCGACGCCGGCTGCCTCGGTGAGCTTGACGATGGAGGCGTCGTGGTAGCCCAGGTCGGCGAACACCTTCTCGGCTGCCTCGATGAGCTTGGCCCTGGTTCGGTTGCCGCGCTCGGTGCGAGTGGACTCGCCGTTGCCGCGAGCGCTCATCGGTGATCCTCCTGCCGTTGGCGCAGCGCTCGGCGAAGCACCTTGCCCACCGATGACCGGGGCAGCTCGTCGACGAACACCACCTCGCGCGGCACCTTGTAACCGGCAAGCCGGACTCGGCAGTGGGCCTGCAGCTCCTCGGCGTCGGTGTGGCTGCCGGGTCGGGTCACCACGTAAGCCAGGCCCACCTCGCCCCAGCGGCTGTCGGGCCGGCCCACCACGGCGACGTCGGCGACGGCCCGGTGCTCGAACAGCACCCGCTCGACCTCGATCGGCGAGACGTTCTCACCGCCGGTGATGTAGACGTCATCGACCCGGTCCAGGATGCGGAAATAGCCGTCGCCGGCGCGAGAGACGAGGTCACCGGTGTGCAGCCAGCCGCCGCGTAGCACGAACGCCGTGGCCTCCGGATCGCGCCAGTAGCCGCTGAACACGTTCGGCCCGCGGACCAGCAGCTCCCCCTCGGCGGGGCCCTCAAGCAGCTGCCCGGACACCGGGTCGGCCACCGCCACATCGACATGCGGGTACGGCGTGCCGGCCCAGCCCAGCCGCTGCCCGGCGTCCTCGGGCATCAGGCACAGCACGTTCGGCGAGGCCTCGGTCAGGCCGTACCCCTGCGCGAGCCGCACGTCGCGCGCCAGCCAGGTCCGCAGCAACGGCTCGGGCATCGGCGCGCCGCCCACCACGGCGTAGCGCAGGCTCGACAGGTCGGCGTCGGCGAACTCCGGATGCTGGGCCAGGAACAGGTAATTGGCCGGCACCCCCATCATGGTGGTGATCCGCTTCTCCGCGATCAGCCGCAGCACCCGGCCGGCGTCGAAGGTCCGCTCCAGCACCACGCAGGCGCCGGTCCACCAGGCCAGCAACGCCTGGATCGTCCACGCTCCGACGTGGTACTGCGGCAGCACCGAGAGCACCACATCGTGCCTGCTCACTTCCAGGGTGCGCGACAGCGACAGGCTGGTCCAGAAGCAGTTGGCGTGGCTGAGCACCGCGCCGCGTGGATTACGCATGGTCCCCGAGGTGTAGATCATCAGGAGCGGGTCGTCGTCGGCCACCGGCCGGGCCGGACCGGCGCCGCGCACCACGGGCAGGTCGCTTTCGATGCCGGCCGCGCCGAGCCGGCTGGTGGCAGGAGGAGCCGGCAGCTGGGCGAGCGCGGCCCGCGCGGTGACCTCGAACTCCTCCTCGATGCACAGCAGCGCCGGCTCGGCGTCGGCGAGCTGGCCGGCGAGTTCGGCGGGGGCCAGCCGCCAGGACAGCGGAACCAGCACCAGGCCGGCGCGGGCGCAGGCGAAGAAGAGCACCACCTGATCGGCGCTGTTGCCGGTCAGGGTGGCGATCCGGTCCCCCGCCCGGTAACCGTGGGCCAGCAGCCGGTCGGCCAGCACGTGGCTGCGATGGTCGAGCTCCCGATAGGTCAACGCCAACCCGCGGTCGTCGACGGCGATGGCAAAGCTGTCGGCCCGGGCCCGGTCACTCACCCACCGCCCGACGGTGTGCAGGCCGGCGCTCACGTGGCCTCCTCCCGGGAGAGCTCGCTGAGCAGCGCGGCGTCTGAGCGGCCGGTGAGCCGGGCCAGCGTGCCGGTCAGGCCCCCGGGCAGGAACAGCACCACCACGATGAACAGCGCGCCGAGCAGGAAGGTGGGCTGGGACAGCGGAACCCGCAGCGGAGACGGCAGCGTCGCGACGTGCGTCGAGGCGGCCAGCACTCCGAGGCGCTGGTCGAGCAGGGTGTAGATCACGCCCCCCAGCATGGCCCCCCAGCGGCTGCCCAGCCCGCCGATGACCACCATCACCAGCAGCGTCAGGGTGAAGCTGGAGGTGGTGACCTGCGGGCTGGCGCCGCCCTGCACCAGCAGGTAGACGATTCCGAGCAGGGTCGCCAGGATTCCGGCGGCGGTGAAGGAGATCAGCCGCACCAGGTACGGCCGGACCCCCATCACCCGCACTCGCAGTTCGTTCTCCCGCACCGCCATCATCAGGTGCCCGGCCCGGGAGGCGACTATCCAGCCGACCGCGGTGAGCACCAGACCGGCCGCAGCCAGGGCTAGCCAGTACAGGTTCTGGGTGTTGTCCACCCCGACCAGGGACGAGGGAAGCCGGGCCGAGACCAGGCCGAGTCCTTCTTCGCCGCCGGTGAGGCCGCCGACGTTGCGCAGCACCAGCACCGAGCCGGCCTGGGCGAAGGCCAGGGTCACCATCGCGAAGGCGATGCCGTTGACCCGCAGGCTGACCAGGCCGACCAGCAGCGACGCCGCCGCGCCGATCAGCAAGGTCAGTAGCGCGGCCACCAGAATCGGTAGCCGGCTGTGTTCTAGCAGCATCGCAAAGACGTAACAGCCCAACGCGAAGTAGAGGGCGTGCCCGAACGAGAGCATGCCGGTCACCGCGAACACCAGGTTGTAGGTGACGGCCAGCGCGCCGATCAGCAGGCAGATCGCCAGCAGTTGCAGTGACCCCGCCGTCCAGGTCGGCCCCGGCAGCACACCCGGCACCGAGACCTGCAGCTGCGGCAGCAGCGCGGCCAGGACTGCCAGCGCCAGCAGCGCCACCGGCCGCGCCCACCGCCGGACCCGGCCGCTGGCCGTCCGGGCGCCGGCGTGCTCAGGGGTCCGCACCGGCTCTTCGGTGGTGGTCATGCCAGTCTCACCTGCCGTCCGAGAAAGCCGCCTGGACGGACCAGCAGCACCAGCGCCAGCGCCACGACGACGGTCAGGTCACCGACGCCGCTGGTGGTGTAGTAGTTGGCGAACTGCTGCAGCAGGGCCACTCCGGCCGCTGCGACGGCCGAGCCGGTGACCGAGCCCAGGCCGCCGATGACCACCACGATGAAGGCGAAGATCAGCAGCGAGTCACCCATGGTGGGGCTGACCGTGCTGTTGTAGAGCGCGGTCAGCACCCCGCCGAACCCGGCCAGCGCGCCACCGAGGGTGAACACCGCGGTGAACGTCCGGCGGACGTCGATGCCCAGCGCCGAGACCATCGACCGGTTCTCGACGCCGGCCCGGATGATCAGGCCGTACCGGGTCCGTCCGAGCAGCAGCCGCAAGCCCACCAGTACCGCCACCGCGGCCAGGATGCAGACGAATCGCAGGTTCGGGATCGCAGCGCCGAAGACCGAGGTGGTCTGCGCCATCCACCCGGGCGAGGGGAACGGCCGGGCGTCGGCACCCCAGATGCCGGTCACCAGCGCCACCGCCGCCAGCCCGAGCCCCACGGTCACCAGCACCTGCTCGATCTCACGCTGGTACAGCCGCCGGATCAGCAGCAACTCGACCAGCAGCGCCAGCACCGCTCCGGCCGCGGTGCCGACCAGCAGCGCCAGTCCGAACACCGGCCACGAGCGTGCATGCGCGCCGGTGTGCATCGCGGCCTCGTACCCGAGGTAGCCGCCGACGCTCAGAAAGGCGCCGTGCGCGAAGTTGAGCACCCGCATCACGCCGTAGATCAACGACAGACCGGAGGCGACCAGGAAGTACAGCGCCCCCAGTCCCAGGCCGGTGATCGCCAGCAGGATCACGGTGCTCATGAGGGCTCCGCCGCAGGCGCGGACGGGTTGGCGCTCACTCCGAGCAAGGCCCGCACCGCGGCCGGGTCAGCCAGGAAGTGCCGGGCGTCGCCGGTGTGCGCGATCCGGCCTTCGGCCATCACCACCACCCGATCGGCCAGCCGGGCCACCACCGACAGGTCCTGCTCGACCAGCAGGATGGGCACTTGCCGGGCAGCCGCCTGCAGCGCGTCGGCGACCTCGTCGACGACCTGCGGGGCCAGCCCCTTGGTGGGCTCGTCGACCAGCAGCGCCACGTTGTCGTTGAGCAGCGCCCGGGCCAGGGCCAGCATCTGCTGCTGGCCGCCGGACAGGGTGCCGGCCGCTTGTGAGCCCCGGCCACGCAGGTCCGGAAACAGCTCGTCCACCAGCTGATCGCGGCTGGCGCCGGCTCGTCCCCGCTCGCCGCGACGGGCCAGTTCGAGGTTCTCGGCAACGCTGAGGCTGCCGAACACCTCGCGGTTCTCGGGAACGTAGCCAATGCCGCGCCGGACGATCTGGTGGGTCGGCTCGGCGTCGATCCGCTCGCCGGCCAGCCGCACGACCCCCGTTCGGCGGACCAATCCGAGCAAGGCCCGCATCGTGGTCGTCTTGCCCACCCCGTTGCGGCCCAGCAGCGCCGTCACGCCGCCCGGGGCGACCTCGAAGCTGACCCCGTGCAGGATCTGCTGGGCGCCGATCCAGGCGTCGAGCCCGGCGACGCTCAGCACGGCAGCGCCGGGTTCGGCCGCGGGGCGCTCCTGCTGGCTCAGCGGCGTCATGCCGCGCGTCCCAGATAGGCCTTCTGCACCAGCGGATCGGCCATCACCTCCGCCGGCGAAGCGCAGGCCAGCAACCGCCCGTGATGCAGCACCGCGACCCGGTCGGCCAGGCCGAGGACCACGTCGATGTGGTGTTCGACCATCAGCACGGTGCGTCCCTGCTCGCGGTGCACCAGCCTGATCAGCTCGACGAGGCCGGCCACGTCGCCGGTGGCCACCCCGGCCATCGGCTCGTCCAGCAGGATGACCTTGGTGTCCAGGGCGAGCAGCATCGCTATCTCGACCTTGCGTTGCTCGCCGTGCGCCAGAGCCGCCACCGGGCTGGAAATCCGGTCGGCCAGACCCACCTCGGCCAGCCGCTGCCGGGCGGCCAGGGTGGCCGCGTCTGCGGACCTGGGCCGCCTCAGCAAGCTCAGGCTGCCGCCGCGCGCGGCCTGCGCCGCGATCCGGACGTTCTCCAGGGCCGTCAGCTCCGGGAACAGGCTGGAGGTCTGGAACGAGCGGCCCAGACCGGCGCGGGCCCGCTGCACCACGGACCGGGAGGTGACGTCCTGGCCGTGCAACCAGACCCGGCCTGCCGTCGGCGTCACGATGCCGCTGAGCACGTTGAACAGGGTGGTCTTGCCTGCCCCGTTGGGGCCGATCACCCCGATCAGCTCACCGGCCCGGACCTCGAGGTCGATGCCGTCGAGGATGCTCGCCCCTCCGATGGACAGCCGCAGGCCGCTGGCCCGCAGCACATGCTCCTCGCTCATCCGGAGGCGGGAACCGGGGCAGTGTCGCTAGCGGCGACGGTGCCCACCAGCTGGGGTGTCCAGGACGACGCCGAGCCGGTCAGCTTGGCGCGGAACATCGGCTGCAGCATGGCGTGGTCGCCGGGGCGGATGGTCTGCGAGCCCTTGGGCGCGTCGAACGTCCAGCCTTCCAGCGCGGAGATCATGGCCGGGACATCGTCGCCGTCGGCCTTCTCCACCGCGCGCACGATCATCTGGGCCGCGACGAAACCGTCCGGTGAGAACAGGTCCGGCGTCCCGCCTGCCTTGGTGATCGCGTCCTTCATCGCGGTGTTGACCACGTTCTCGGTCGCGCCGGGAAAGTAGTGGCTCAAGAAGTTGATCTTGGCTGAGGCCGGCCCGTAGGAACCGTAGGACGCGGTGTTGGCAAGGCCGGTCACGACCGTGGTGGAGCTGAGCACCTTCTGCTGATCCAGTGCCTGCCACATCGTCGCGGTGGTGGCCCCGGCCCACGCGACGAAGACCAGGTCGGCCTTGGCCTGAGCGGCTTGCTGGGCGAACGGAGTGAAGTCGGTGGTCGAGGCCGGCACCAGCAGGCTGCTCACCACCGCGCCCTTGCCGCCGAGGATTTGCTTCACCGCCGCGGCGTTGCCCTGCCCGAAGGTGGTGTCCTGGGCGAACACCAGCACCTTCTTGCCCTTGGGGTCGCCCACGAAGGTGCCCGCGGTCGCCACGTCCTGGTAGGTCTGGCGGCCTGAGCGGAAGGTGAACTTGTTGCTTCCGGTGATCTTGTCGGTGGCGGCCGGGCCGTCGATGTAGAGCACCTTGTTCTGCTCGGCCAGCGGAGCCAGCTGGTTGGCGATGCCGGAGTCGGTGGTGCCGGCGATGATCTTGTACCCCTGGCCGATGTGCTGCTTGGCCGCGGCGACCGCTGTCGAGGGGTTGCCGGTGTCGTCGATGAAGGCGACCTCCAGCTTGTGCCCGGCCACGGTGGAGGTGCCCTTGGTGGCGTAGGCCAGACCGGCGTTGAAGCCCTGCAGGTACTGCTGGCCGTAGGCCGAGAGCAGGCCGGTCTTGCTGTAGATCACCGCTACCTTGACCGGGGCGTCGGAGCCCTGGGCTTGCTTGGCATCGGAGGCGCAGCCTGACAGTGCGGCCAGCACTAGCAGGGCAGCGGCAACAGCGGGCGACTTCTTCACGGGAACTCCAAACATGACAGGCGATTCAGGTCTCAGATCATGACCTGCGGAAGCGCTGCTGTCAACGTTTGTCTGGGGCCCGTCCGCCGCTGGTCCGCCGCCGGGAGAGCGCCGGGGTAGCGCAGGGTGAGCGCCGGGGGTAGCGCTGGGACTCCTCGATCGTGCCTCTGCTCAAATAGAGCCATGATCGAGGCGTTCACTGACCTGCTCAGCGCAAACCGGGACTACGCGGCCAGCTACCGCAATCTGCGACTGGAGGGCCGCGCTGCCCGCGGGCTGGGGGTCATCACCTGCATGGACTCCCGGATCGAGCCGCTGGCCATGCTCGGCCTGGACAAGGGCGACGCCAAGATCCTGCGCAACGCCGGCGCCCGGGTGACCGAGGACGTGCTGCGCACGCTGGTCCTGGCGGTGCACCTGCTGGCAGTCGATCGGGTGATGATCGTCGCGCACACCGACTGCCGGATGTCCAAGGTCACCGACGAGCAGGTGCATGCCGACATCCTGGCCAACTCAGGAGTGGACACCCGCAGCCTGGACTTCGGCACCATCACCGACCAGCGCGCCGTGCTGGCCGGAGACGTGCTGAAGATCAGGAGCTCGCCCTACCTGCCCGCCGACCTCGCGGTGATCGGCTGCATCTATGACATCCAGACCGGCCAGCTGAGCGTCGAGGTGGACGGCGCTACGGTGGGCGACTGAGCCACCGCGGCTGGCCGTCCCCGCACCGCGGCTGGCCGCGCCGGTTTGATCGCTAGTCGACCTCGAGCCCGGTGGCCTGCTTCTGCTTGTCCGGGGTGAGCTTGCTGGTGTCGCGAGGCTCGGCGAACGGCGTCTGGTCGACGGGCTGACCGGCCTCGATGGCGCGCGCGTGCTGCAACTCGGCGTTGAACTCGGCGCCGAGCAGGATCGCGATGTTGGTGATCCACAGCCAGATCAGAAAGATGATCACGCTGGCCAGCGAGCCGTAGGTCTTGTTGTAGGACCCGAAGTTCGCCACGTAGAACGCGAACCCGGCCGAGGCGATGATCCAGATCAGGACGGCAAGCACGCCGCCCGGGCTGACCCACTGGATGCCGGGCTGCTTGACGTTGGGCGCGGCGTAGTAGAGCACCGCCAGCATCACGCTGACGATGACGATCAGCACCGGCCACTTGACGATGCTCCAGACCAGCAAGCCGGTGTCGCCGACGCCGATCGCGCGACCCACCCGATCGGCCAGCGGGCCGCTGAAGACCACGATCACCGCGGCAAGCACGCCCAGCACGGCCATCGCCAGGGTGATCGCCAGCCGGAGCGGGACGGTCTTCCAGATCGGGCGGCCCTCCCCCATCTCATAGATCGCGTTCGAGGCCCGCATGAACGCGGCGATGTAGCTCGAAGCCGACCACCAGGCGACCGCCAGCCCGATCAGCGCGGCCAGCCCGGCGCTGTTGCGCGCCTGGACGTTCTCCAGGATCTGCTCCAGCACCGAGCGCACCCCGCCGGGAGTGAGCTGCCCGAGGTTCTGCACGAGCTTGTCGGTGGTGGACTCTCCGAGCAGGCCCAGCATCGAGACCATCACCAGCAGTCCCGGAGCCAGCGTCAGGACGCTGCGGTAGGTCAGCGCCGCGGCCCAGTCGGAGAGGTTGTCGTTCTTGAACTCCTTGACCGAGCGCTTGAGGACACCCTTCCAGGAGGTGTCGCTCAGGTCGCTCAACTCGTTGGGCGCGTGGTCGGTCTTGGAGGTCATCGGGGGCTCCGGTTCTCAGGTTGTCCACCGTCCGGACACCGGCATGCAACCGGGAGGGACGGGCGTGGCCAGGTGGCTATCAGCGGCTGCCGGCGCCTGGGCTGACGTTCTCTGGCCGGGCGGCGCGACTCACCACAAGCGGCTGGCGGTTCAACCACAGGTTCAGACTGGTCTTGCTCTGCGCCTTCAAAGTAAGCCGTTCGGCGAGCCGCGTGCAACCACCGTGCCGGGGTGTCGGACACCGACACTCGCCGCCGCTGACCCTGCGGTGTGAGCAGGGGCCGAGCTCGGCTACCGACGGGCCGAGCGGGCCTTGCGCTACGGTTTAGGCGGCTCAGCACAACTCGCAGCGTGTCCTGGACGCGCCCTACCGAGGGGACGCCATGCCCGGCAAGAAGAAGCGGATGACCGAGGTGCGCGCGACCGTGAGCGCCAGCGCCGAGCGCGTCTTCGCCGAGCTGGCAGACGGCTGGGCCTACGTCGGCTGGGTGGTGGGCGCCTCCCACATCAGGGACGTCGACCGCACCTGGCCCGAGGTCGGCAGCAAGATTTACCACAAGGTGGGCGCCTGGCCGGTCGATGTGTCTGATTACACCGAATCGTTGGCCTGCGAGCCGAACCGCCGGCTGCTGTTGCGCGCCCGCGGCTGGCCCCTCGGTGAGGCGACCATCGAGATCGTGCTCGAGTCGCGCTCGCCCGTGCTGACCGAGGTGACGATCCGCGAAGCCCCCAGCGCTGGACCCGGGCAATGGCTGGACAACCCGCTGCTGAGACTGATCCTGCGGCTGCGCAACCGTCAGACCCTGCGGCGGCTGGCTGACCGGGTGGAACGTCGCGCCCTGCCGCTGTCGCCCTAGCGCCTGGCAAGCCGGTCAGACCGGCAAATGGCACACTGATGGGGAAAGGTTGGCTGCGAAGACGCCGCAGCGGGAACCCCGACGCGGGAGCAGCACACCCGGTGTCGCTTGCGTGAAGGTTGGTCATGCCGGGTAATTCAGAGTTTCGTTTTCGCAACACGAGCATCGTGGCCGTCGCATCCATCGACGCCCCGGTCGTAGTGACCTCGGCGCAGATCGACGCCCAGCTGAGCCAGACCTATCAGCGGGTCGGCCTGCGGCCCGGGCTGCTCGAGCGGCTGGCTGGCATCCGGGCGCGCCGCTGGTGGGCCGAGGGAACCACCTTCGCCGACGGCGCGGCGATGGCCGGGGGCAAGGTGATCGCCGAGTCAGGCGTCAGCGTCGAAGACATCGGCCTGCTCGTCAACACCTCGGTCAGCAGGGCGCACCTGGAGCCGGCCACCGCCGCTTCGGTGCACGACGCCATCGGGTTGCCGAGCTCGTGCCAGAACTTCGACATCACCAACGCCTGCCTGGGATTTCTCAACGGCATGCAGCTGGCAGCCGCGATGATCGACTCAGGTCAGATCGAGTACGCGTTGATCGTCAACGGCGAGGACGCCCGGCCCGCGCACCAGGCGGCGCTGCGGCGGCTGGCTGAGGACGTGACGACGTCGAAGGACGTGATCGCCGAATTCGCCACGCTCACCCTCGGCTCAGGCGCGGTCGCGATGCTGCTCGGCCCCACCGACCGCAATCCGCAGGGTCACCGGTTGGTCGGCGGCGCCACCCGGTCCTCCACGTCACACCACGACCTCTGCGTCGGTGATGTCGAGCTGATGCGCACCGACAGCAAGAACCTGCTCAAGCACGGCCTCGAGCTGTGCACCGGGCTCTGGCGCGACGCACAGCAGCAGTTCGACTGGGCGCGCGGTGCTGACCGCTACATCATCCACCAGGTCTCACAGGTGCACACCGACGCGATCTGCGTGGCTCTGGGCATCAATCCGGCGCAGGTGCCCCGGACGTTTCCGACCCGCGGCAACATCGGCCCGGCCTCGGTGCCCTTCACGCTGGCCACCCAGGTGGACTCGCTGGTCCGGGGGGCGAAGGTGCTGCTGATGGGGGTCGGCTCGGGCCTGAACGCGTGCTGCCTCGAGCTGGAATGGTGACCGACGCCACGACGATGGGTGCCGCCGTTGCGGCGGGTGCTGCTGTTCCGGCGGGTGCTGCTGTTCCGGCGGGTGCTGCTGTTCCGGCGGGTGCTGCTGTTCCGGCGGTGACGGCCGGGCCGACGCGGCCGCCCAGCCTGCCGGGCCTGGATCCGGCCTGGTCGCGGACGGTCGAGGTGCTGGGCGCCGACGGCCGGCTGCGCCGCTGGCACGTCCTGGACACGGCTGTCCAAGACGGTGAGGCATCGCAACGCCCGACGCTGCTGTGCCTGCATGGCAACCCGACCTGGTCCTACCTGTGGCGGCGGATGCTGGTGGCCGCACCGCGCGGCTGGCGGGTCATCGCTCCCGACCAGCTGGGCATGGGTTACTCCGAGCGCCCGGTCACCCCGAGCACGCTGGCCGACCGGGTCCGCCAGCTGGGTGAGCTGACAGCGGCGATGGGCATCACCGGCCCGGTGGTGACCTTGGCCCACGACTGGGGCGGCATCATCTCCCTCGGCTGGGCGCTGGAGCACCGCGACCAGGTCGAGGCCGTCGTGCTGACCAACACCGCGGTGCACCAGCCCGAGGACTCCCGGCCGCCGGCGCTGATCCGGCTGGCGCACCTGGCCGCGCTGCGCGACCTGCTGTGCGTCCGGACGCCGGTGTTCGTGCGCAGCGCCACCGCGCTGTCCTGGCCGCCGCTCAAGGGCGAGGTCCGGGCGGCGTTCGCCGCCCCCTACCGCGGGGCCGGCAGGCGCCGGGCGATCGGAGAGTTCGTCGCCGACATCCCGTTCGGGGCTCACGACCCCAGCCACCCGGCGCTGGAGGCCATCACCGCCGGCATCACCGGCTGGGACGTGCCGGCCTTGCTGCTGTGGGGGCCGCGCGACCCGGTGTTCGGCGAGCAGTACCTGCGCGACCTGCTGACCCGGTTGCCGCGGGCGGATCTGCACCGCTACGCCGGAGCCTCGCACCTGCTGCCCGAGGACGCCCCCCGCTACGCCGAGGACGTCGCGGCCTGGCTGCGCGAGCTGGACATCGGCAAGAGGACCGCGGCCGCGGCAGGCGAGCGGCCGTCGGCTGCCGCGAACGCGGTGGCGGCCGAGCCGGCGCCGCTGCCTCCGCACGCCGCGTCAGACCCGGTCTGGCAGCGGCTGACCGACCGGGCTGCCAGCACCCCGCACGAGACGGCGATCGCCGAGGTCGGCGGCGCGAGCATCAGCTGGGCCGAGCTGGACCGGCGGGTCCGCCAGAGCGCGGCGGGACTGGTCGCCGGCGGCCTGAAGCCGGGCCAGCGCCTGGCGCTGCTCGTCCCGCCCTCGATCGAGCTGACGGTGGCCTTGTACGCCGGCTGGCGGGCCGGCGCGGTGATCGTGGTGGCCGACAAGGGCCTCGGGCTGCGCGCCATGGGGCGTGCGCTGCGCGGTGCGAACCTGCGCCACGTGGTCGGCACCGCTCAGGGCTTGGCCGCCGCGAGCGCGATGCGATTGCCCGGAAAACGCTGGCTGGCCGGGCCTGCGACGACTGTTCAACGGCGCGTCCTCCACGTGGCGGCCGACCTAACCGCTGAGCCCGGCGCTGAGCACCCCGCTTCGCTAGCCTCCGCCTCGCTGGCCGCGCAGGCTTCCCTGCCCGAGGTGGCCGACGGCGCCGAGGCGGCAGTGGTGTTCACCTCCGGGGCGACCGGTCCCGCCAAGGGCGTGCTGTACCTGCACCGCCAGGTCCAGGCGCAGCTGAGCGTGGTGCGCCAGACTTACCAACTCACCGAGCAGGACCGGATCGTCGCCGGGTTCGCGCCGTTCGCGCTGCTCGGCCCTGCGCTGGGCGTGGCTTCGGCGGTGCCGGCGACTGACGTCACCAAGCCTGCCACGCTGACCGCCGCCGCCCTGGCTGAGGCGGTGTTGGCGATTCAGGCCAGCGTGGTGTTCGCCTCGCCGGCGGCGCTGCGCACCGTGGCCGCCACCGCCGGCGCGCTCAGCTCCGGCCAGCAGTCGGCGCTGGCGCGGGTCCGGCTGCTGATGTCAGCCGGCGCCCCGGTCCCGCTGGAGCTGCTGCAGCAGCTGAGCACGCTGTTGCCGGCCGCCGAGGCCCACACCCCGTACGGAATGACCGAGGTGCTGCCGGTCACCGACGTCTCGCTGCCCGAGCTGGAGCAGGCCGGCCTTGGCGACGGCGTCTGCGTCGGCCGCGCGGTCGCCGGCGTCGACATCGAGATCAGCGCTCTGGACGGGTTCGGACAGGACCTCGGCACGCTGAGCGCCAAGCCGGGCGTGCTGGGTGAGATCTGCGTGCGGGCCGCCCACGGCAAGCATCGCTATGACGGGCTGTGGGCCACCGAACAGGCCAGCTCGCGCAACGCCGGCTGGCACCGCACCGGTGACGTCGGACGGCTCGACGACGCCGGCCGGTTGTGGGTGCAGGGCCGGCTGCAGCATCTGATCACCACCGCAGAGGGCGTGCTGACTCCGGTGGGGCTCGAGCAGCGGATCGCGGCGGTGCCCGGCGTCACGGCTGCGGCGGCTGTCGGCGTCGGCCCGACCGGAACTCAGCAAATGGTGGCCGTCGTGGTCGCCGACCAGCCCGAGCAGCGCGGGCCCGCTCGGCGGGCACCGAGCTGGCTGGCATCGGGCCGGTTGGCACCGAGCTGGCTGGCATCGGGCCGGTTGGCACCGGGCTGGCTGGGATCAGTCCGGCGGCTATCGGTAGCGGGTAGTGAACTGGCCGACGCCGTTCGGAGCGCGGTCGACGTCCCGGTCGCGGCGGTGTTGCTGATCGACACGCTGCCGGTCGACATCCGGCACGCGTCCAAGGTCGACCGCACCGCGCTGGCGGCCTGGGCAGAGAAGGCGCTGGCAGGCCGGACGTGAGAGTGCTGCTGACCGGGGCCAGCGGCCTGCTCGGCAGGGCGACGGCGCTGGCCTTGCTGGCCGACGGCGCCGAGCTGACGGTGCTGCAACGCCGCCCCAGCGGGCTGCCGTGCCGGGAGGTGCTGGCCGATGTCAGCGACCCGGCGGCGGTGCGGGACGCGGCCGCGGGGCAGGACGCGGTCCTGCACCTGGCGGCCAAGGTAGATGTGGTCGGGCCCTGGGCGGAGTACGAGCGCGTCAACGTCGGCGGAACCAGCGCGGTGATCGAGGCCTGCCGGCGGGGCCAGGTGCCCGCGCTGGTGCACGTGTCGACTCCCGCCGTCGCTCACGCCGGTCACTCGCTGGTCGGCGCCGGCGCCGGCCCGGCCGATCCGCAACGGGCCCGAGGGCACTACGCGCGGTCCAAGGCGGTGGCCGAAACCCTTGCCCTGCAAGCAGATTCTGCCGAACTGGCGGTCTTGGCGATCCGGCCGCACCTGGTGTGGGGCCCCGGTGACACCCAGCTGGTGGCACCGATCGTGGACCGGGCCAGGGCCGGGCGGCTGCCGCTGATCGGCTCCGGGGCGGCGCTGATCGACACGACCTACGTCGACAACGCAGTGGACGCGCTGCTGGCCGCGGTGCGAGTCTGCGGCGAGGTCCACGGCCAGGCGCTGGTGGTGTCCAACGGCGAGCCGCGGCCAGTGGCCGAGATCCTGCGGCGGGTCTGCCAGGCCGCCGGGGTGCCCGGGCCACGCGGCCGGGTGCCGTTTGCGGTGGCCCATCTGCTCGGCGCGGTGATCGAGGCCGGGTGGGCGGTGACCGGCCGCCGTGACACCCCGCCGCTGAACCGGTTTCTGGCCGAGCAGCTGGCGACGGCGCACTGGTTTGACCAGCGCCGCACGCGGCAGGCTCTGCGGTGGCGTCCCCGGGTCAGCCTGGACGAAGGCTTCACCCGGCTGGCCGAGCACTACGCCTGGCCGAGTCAGGGTGGGGCCGCTGCTGAGCCACCTGCTTGGCGTCAGGGCGATGGGGTTCCGGGCGACGAGGTTCAGGGCGACGAGGTTCAGGGCGACGAGGTTCAGGGCGACGGGGTTCCGGGAGTCACCGGCACCTAGGGTGGCGGGATGGGCCGGCCAGCACGTCAGCAGGACTACGACGTGATCGTGGTGGGCGCCGGGCCGGCGGGCTGCGCGGCCGCGGCGGCGCTCGCCCAGGCCGGACCGGAGCTGTCGGTGCTGGTGGTCGATCGCGCGGACTTTCCACGCGACAAGCCGTGCGGAGACGGCATCGCCCACGAGGTCGGCCAGGTGCTGTCGGAGCTGGACTTCGACGTCGAACGGGTCTTCGCCGGCGCCGTTGCCGTCGGCGAGCTGGCGCTGCGCTCACCGAACGGGGTGCGGGTGCGCCGGCAGCTGCGCGACCGGGTGTGGGTGGCGCCCCGGCAGATCTTCGATGCCCGGCTGGTGGCTGAGGTGCGCCGGCGCGGGATCGAGGTTCGGCGGCATCCGGTCCGCACCGTCGAGCTCGCCGCTGACGGCGTGCGGCTGGACTCGTTGCGCGCCCGGGTGGTGATCGGAGCCGACGGCGCCGAGTCGGTGGTGCGGCGCGCCGCGGCCAGGCCGCAACCGGGCCGGGTGGCGCTGGCGATCCGCGGCTATGCCCCTGAGCTTCCAGAATTCGCCGGCAGCCAGTACATCACGATGACCGACCAGCACTGGCCTGCCTATGCCTGGAGCTTTCCGATCGGCGACGGCCGGGCCAACGTCGGCTACGGCGAGTTGCTCGGCCGCAGGCCGCTGAGTAGGGCCGACCTGCTCAGCCGGATGCACCAGTTGCTGCCGGGCCTGGCCCCGCCCTCGAACCTGCGGGCACACCGGCTGCCGCTGTCGTCGGGGCGCCCCCCCATCCCGGACGGGCCGGTGCTGCTGGCCGGAGACGCGCAGTCGATGATCAACCCCTTCACCGGCGAGGGGATCTTCTACGCGGTGCTGTCGGGCGGCCTAGCCGGCCGGGCCGCGGCCCAGGCCCTGACCGGCGGCGGGGACGCCGGCCGGCTCTACCGCGCGGCGACCCGACGACGGCTGGGCCGGCACCTTCGGCACACCTCGGCCCTCGCGCGGCTCGGCGGTTGGACGGCGCTGATCGATGCCGGCCTGCGCGCCGGCCGCGATGACCAGCGGGCCTTCGACGATCTGGTGAGCTTCGGCCTGGCCGACGGGTTGCTCACCCCCCGGCTGCTCAGCCGGTTGCGGTTTCGCGGCTGAGCAGCCGGCGGCTGAACTGCCCGGCGGCTGAACTTCCCGGCGGCTGGCCCTAGGCCGTGTTGATCAAGTCTGATCTGACCCAGATCAAGGGCTCCGGCACGTCCCGCACGGCGCCCCGGTGCGGTACTTCCACGCCATGCCTTCCACGCCATGCCTTCCACAGCCCCGAGCCGGCGATCCGTCCACGGCCGCGAACGCCCGGTCACCGTCGGCATCAGCCGTTCCACCACGGACCACACATCGTCAGAGATCTCTGGCGCGTCACCGTTCAAGACTCACCTAGCCGGAAACGAAAGCTCTCGATGAACACGGCCCAACTTGAG
>WUUC01092306.1_pt1 | contig 35929 bp, 36 predicted proteins | sample 6278441 | NCBI WGS metagenome assembly WUUC01 (sample SAMN13675441, study PRJNA597444) | soil metagenome | isolation source: soil | place: USA: Washington | collected 2017-10
TCGCCGGGAAGCGCTATGTTGTGAAATGAAACTCGGCCGCTAGTGCAGCGTGCCAGGTCAGCCGAGGGACGACGACGGAGCGGTTTTGGGGGCGGGCTGCAGTTGGATGGTAGGCGAGCGGCTTCCCCAGGGAGAGAAGCCGCCCAGGTGGAGAGCTTACGACAAACTCACCTGAGGTGCGGGGATCACGGCTCTACGTTCGATCCAGCGCTGCTTGACGATACCCGCGAAAAAGCATAACCAGAGCTCGTGCTCGAACGCCGCCACGGCGTCCCCGCGCAGCCGTGCAAGGACGAGATCCTTCACGTGGCCGGCCAGAGTCCGGTACATGTAACGCGGGACGCCGGCGATTTGCGGCACTTTCGAGAAATCGAGCCGCGAACTGTCCGGGGCGTCCATGTCGACGCCGAGCTTCGTGAACAGGATTGCGCGGCTGATGCCGTGCCAGTAGTACCACCGCCGGAAGTACTGCTTCTCGAGGCGTTCGGGCTCGATGACGTGATGAACGATCATTTCGGGAACATAAAAGCCGCGCAGGCCCGCGGCGCGCGCGCGCAGATGCCACTCGCGCTGCGCCTGATTTCGCAATGTCCCCGCCTTTCTGCCAAGACGGTTGTCGAACAGGTCCGTCCTCTCGAAGGCTTCCCGCCGCGTAGCCGTGTTGATGCCGAGCGGCCACGGAAGTCCATTCACGCCGAACTCGAGCGGCCGGTCGCCATGGTCCTGCAGCGCCAGCACCGCCCAGTGCCGTCCTGGCCGGTGGGGCAGCCACGCGGGGCGGACGGCGTTCGCCGGCCAGATCGGCAGGACTTTGCCTCCGACGTAGTCGCATCCGAGTGCGTCGAGCCCCGCGGCGGCACGCGTCAGCCAGTCCGGCTCGACACGCGCATCGTCGTCGGTCGTCGCGATGATGTTTCCCGTGGCCGCGCGGATGCCGGTGTTGAGCGCCGCATAGCGGCCCTGCTCCGGCTCGTAGAAATACCGCAGCGGAGCAGGAAACGACACGCTTTCCTGTTCGACGACGGCGCGGGTGTGATCCGGGGATTTGTTGTCGACGACCAGGAGTTCCCAGTCGCCGGCGACGGTCAGCTTCGCGATGCTGCGAATGGTCTCGCGCAGTTCGCCCGCACGATTGTAGGTGGGGATGATGATCGAGAAGTCCATGGTGGTGATCCCGCTTGCAGGAGCCGCGCCATCCTCAGCCGTTAATGCGCACTGATTTCCCACTCCCTGCTCTTGCGGCCGCCGGCGGGACGCGTCGAAAGACCGCGCGCCGGGTGAACAACATGCTCACCCGGCCGCCACTGTCGTCATCATTCGAAGATCAGATGGGCGTAATTGCCGACGCCGGCGTTCTCGACGTTGGACCCGACCATGACGAGTCGGATCACGTGCTGTCCCTGGCTGAGACTCAACGGGATCGGGACCGTGAGTGTCTGCCACACCTCCCAGCCGCCGGTGTTGGGCAGGGTAACGGATTGCGTCAGGTTCACACCGTCCACTTCCACGCGGAACCTGGCGCCAGTGCCCGCGTTGGCGACGCGCACGTGCAGCGTATAATCGCGTGTTTCCGTCACGTTGACCGTGTACTTCAACCACTCGCCGGCGCGCGTCCAGCCCACATAATATCCGCCGCTCGATGGATCGTTTGTAGGCCCGATGTCCACGTTGTCGCTTCGATGCGCACCGCCGGAATTCCCGGCCGTCGTGTCATGGAAGGCGAGGCCCTGCCCGCCGATGTCGTAGTTCTCCACCTGTACGATGCCGGGAAGCGGGACCGGCGTGCCGCCGTACGGCGTCGTTCCGCTGGAGGACGTACTCCCCACGAACCGGAACCAGTTGTAGTTGCCGACGGCTCCGCTCGAGGTGGCGGTCGCGAAGAGGACGCGGATGACGTGGTCGCCCGCCGTGAGCGGAACGGCAGCCGTCGTGATTGTCTGCCATATGTTCCACGCCCCCGTGTTGGGCACGGCGATCGGCCCAAACGCGTCGACGCCATCCACTTCGACGCGAAGCGTGGCTCCCGCGCCGATCATTGCCACTCGCGCTTCGAACTGGTAGGCGGCGCTCGCAGCGACGGTTACGGAGTACTTCAGCCACTCGCCCGCCTTCGTCCAGCCCACGTTGTACCCGCCGCCGGTGTCGGTCGTCGGCTGCAGATCAACGTCGGTGGGCCGATACGCTCCGCCGGAGTTTCCGACGGTTACGTCGTGATATGCGATGGACTGTCCACCCTCGTCGAAGTTCTCCGCCTCGAAGATGCCGGGGAGTGGCGCCCGTATTCCACCGTAGGGCCCGAGTCCGCTGCCGCCGGGAGGAGTGCCAGCCGTCGTGAAGCTCCAGATCGGTCCATTCTTTCCGAGCTGCGCCCATGTCTTTCCGACGATGCGCCAGTAGTAGGTCGTGCCGGGCAATAGATCCCGCACGGTGTAGGTCTCTTTGATGCCCGCCGCCGGGCTCCCCAGCTTGAGGTTCGTCGCGGCCAGCGGCGGCTCCGGAGTGGTGCCGAAATAGATGTCGTACAGGTGTGCCCAGGTGCCGCCATCCCATTTGAGCGTGACGGAGGAGCCGACGCCCGAGGCAAGGTTGAGCGGCGCCGAGTAGGTTGGCGTGCCGGGTGGCAGTGGCTGGAACGGGACGTAATTGGCCGTGTCGTTCCACTTGGCTTCGAACTGATCGGCGAACCACTGGAAGAACCATGGTTTTCCCAGACCGGGGTGGTAGAAGTAATTGTGCTCGTCCTGTGAAAAGGCGGACGCCGTCGTCCAGTTCGACGAACCGAAGATCACCTCGCCGAGCCCGTGGAGCACCACCGACGCCTGGTGCAGCAGGCCCTGGTGCTGACGATGCTTGACCTGCGCGCCACCCATGTACATCAAATCGATGTGCTTGGAGTGCCAGAACTTGTCCGGGTTCCTGTACTCAGAGGACTCGGTGATGACACGCACCGGAATTCCGCGGGCCACCGTTTTTACTACCGCGTCCGTCATGCGGTCGTCCGTGGCGCGGAAGACGATTGCGTCCACGCGCTGAGGTTCGGCCTTGAACCGCGAGATGGAGCGCAGGGCGAAGTCCTGCAGCGGAGGGAAGTTCATCGACGGGTGAATCGGGAAGATCTCGTACCTCCGCTCCGGCGGAGTGGCGTTGTTGGCGTAGTCCCTGGACCGTGCCGGGTCGGTCCAGAGGTCCTCGAACCGCCGGCGGAAACTATTCGTCAGGTTGATGTCGTCGGTAAAGAAGATGGCCTCGTCGATGTAGTCGACGTTGGGCGCGGCCGGAACGAACGAAAAGGGCGTGTAGTTCGCCTTGCTGAATTCCACCACGTTCTGGCCGTGGAACAGCATCATCTTGAAGTGCAGGATGCCGCCGCCGAACTTGTCCCGCATCGGAATGCCGCCATCCCGCAGGAGATCGAGCATCGCCTGGTTCCGCGGGTGGCTGTTCTGGGCGCGCGGGTCGACGAGGACACGTACTGGCACGCCCGCATTGTGCGCATTGATGAGCGCGGTCACGTACCGCGAGTCTTCCATGAACCAGAACGCCACATCGATGCCGAGCGAACTGGGCGGGGTTGTCGCCAGCAGCGCCTGTTCGTTGCGGATCAGCTGGAGCAGCGGCGCGCGGCAATCCTCGTACTGCGTGTCGCAGAGGCGCTCCTGCGCCGCCGCGGCCAGCGGCGCGCCCAGAATGACAATGGTCACGAAAGCGAGGGCCTGGAGAGGTCTGATCATTTGTGACTTACGAAGTGGCAACTCGTGTGCCCAGACGATAAAACCCGATAAAAGCAATGGCGCCGAAATAAAACGAGTCGAATTACTCGCAAAGATCGAATCGGCACGAGACGCGAGGCGACGCCCGCCCGAGACCCGGCGCGCGGGCGATTTCTCAATTTGTGAAGTACGTTCCTCTGCAGTGACGCGGCGAGTGCCAAATCGTACAACAAAGTCGTCTCTAAGACCAAGACTCTGTCCTTTTCCGCGCTGGCATGGCCTCTGCTGTTTGCCCCGCCATTGCCAGTCCCGAGTCCCTCCCCCGGCCCAAACTCCGATTGGACGATGTCGTCCCCACGGCCGCACGCCCCGCAGCTGTCCGTCGTCATGTGCACGTACAACCGTGGCGAGCTGCTCGCGAACGCCGTGCGCGGGGTGCTGGCCCAGGGAAAAACGACCACCCCACCGTTCGAGTTGATCGTCGTCGACAACCATTCGACCGACGCCACGCGCGAGATCGTTCAGCGGTTCGCCGCCGCCGATGGCCGCGTCCGGTACCTCTACGAACCGCGGCAGGGCTTGTCGTACGCACGTAATAGCGGCATCCGCGAGGCGCGTGCCCCGCTGCTTGCGTTTACGGACGACGATGTGCGCGCCGAGCCCGACTGGGTCGCGGCCATCGTCCGCGCGTTTGGCGAACACCCCGAGGCCGATGTCGTCGGGGGTCGTGTACTGCCGGTCTGGCCGGCAGACCCTCCGGCGTGGCTGACGCGCGATCACTGGGCGCCGCTGGCCCTCGCCGACTACGGCGACGCGCCGGTCGCCGTCACGGCCGAGCATCCGATTTGTCTGGTCGGCGCCAACCTGTCGTTCCGCCGTGGGGTGTTCGATGCCGTTGGCGTCTTCGCGACCGATTTCCAGCGCGTCAAGGACGGCGTCGGTTCGCTCGAGGACCACGAGTTCCTGCTGCGGCTCCTGCGCACGGGGCGCACGGGGATCTACGATCCACGCATCGTGATTCACGCCGAGGTGCAGCCCAGCCGCCTGGAGCCTGCCTATCACCGGCGATGGCACACCGGACATGGTCACTTCCATGCGTTGCTGCGATCGGCGCGCATGGAGCAGACGACCGTCGGGACGTTGTTTGGCGTTCCAGCGCACCTGTATCGGCAGGCGCTCGGAGACCTGTTCGGGTGGATGCGCGCGGTCGCGATCGGTCAGCCGGCGCGGGCCTTCCATCACGAGGTGCGCCTCCGTTTCTTCGAGGGATTTTTCAAAACGCGCCGGCGCGAGTTTCTCGGTAAACCCGGCCGTCACAGGAGCGAAGAGCTGCGGCAGCTGATTCGGCTCCCCCGTTCGCGGCGCGAGCCGGCGGACAGCGCCGTGGGACAGGGTCACGGATGAACGTCGGCGGACTGGTCTCGCCGCTCGTCCACGCCGCGCGCGACCTGGACACCTTCTGGCACCGTGTCCGGCGGCCGCAGGCGCGCAGTGTCGTCTTCGATGCGCGCACCGCGATGGAATACGCGATGATGGCGCCGGTGCACCGGCGTCTGCTCGCGGATGCGCGTGTGCGCGCCTCGCTGATGTCGAGCGAGCGCCCCGACCGCGTCGCCGAGATCTTCCGGGATGCTCCGCGAGAGGCGGCAGTCCTCTCCCCGCGAACGGCGATGGCGAACCGCTTCGACGCGTACGTCGCTGCCGACTTCGTCTGGGCCACGCTCCCGCGAGGCACCTGTCGCGTCCAGATGTTTCATGGCGTCGCGGGCAAGTGGAGCCAGACGTACGACCGGCCCGGCGGCTCCATGCGGCAATGGGACCGCCTCTTCTTCATCAATCGCCGGCGGCTGCAGAACTACGTGGCCAGCGGGGCTGTCGAACGCGACAGCGCCGCTATCCGACTGATCGGCATGCCGAAGAGCGACTGTCTGGTAGACGGCAGCCTGAGCCGGGAGAGCGTCCTCGAGACCAACCGGATGGATCCTGCCCGGACGACCGTCCTGTACGCACCGACGTGGACGCGCTTCTCGTCCCTGAACGCCATGGGCGAGGAGGTCGTCAGTGGACTGATAGACGCTGGGTATCGTGTGCTCGTCAAGCTGCACGAGAACTCGCTCGATCGGGCGTTCGAGAACTCCGGAGGAGTGGATTGGGTGGCGCGGCTGGAGCCGATCCTCGCGAGAGGACATGGCCACCTTATCAGGTCGGGCGACGCTTCTCCCTGGCTCGTCGCGGCCGACGTGCTGATCACGGACCACAGCTCGATCGGATTCGAATACCTGCTGCTCGACCGTCCTCTGATCCGAATCGAGATGCCTCAACTCATCACGAGCGCCAACATAGGCCTGGAGTACGTGCGCCTCATCGCAGGTGCGTCCACGACTGTGAGGGACGCGGCCGGCGTCATGACGGCCGTCGACAGGGCAGTGTCGGATCCGGCACACCTCTCGAACGCACGACGCGCGCTTGCGGCAGAACTGTTTCACGGTCCGGGCAAGGCCACGGACCGCGCCATTCACGAACTGTACGCGCTCATGGAGCTCGACCTGCCCGCCTGTGCGCAGCCTGTTGCTGCGGTGCCCGCGGCGATGTGCACCCCTGAGCGCGCCTTGTCCCGGTGAACGACATGCGACTGGATGTGGTGATCCCCACGTACAACCGCTCTGACTTGTTGCCGCGCGCGCTCGAGAGCCTGCTCACGGCCGACCGCCCCGACACGTTAAGTCTGGGCGTTGTTGTGGTCGACAACCGATCGACCGACGCGACCGGCGACATCGTCGAGTCGTTCATGCCGCGGTTCGGGGGCGAGCTTCAATACGTCTACGAATGGAAACCTGGTCGATCGCACGCGCTGAACGCCGGGATCGCCGTCTGCCGCGGCGATCTGGTCGGCATGATCGACGACGACGAGGAAGTGGATCGCACCTGGCTGCGTACGATCGCCGCCGCCTTCGACGACCCGGCGACAGACTTCATCGGCGGCCCGTACCTGCCGCGCTGGGGCGGCGAGCGTCCAGCGTGGCTCGGCCGGGCGTACGGCGCCGTTGTCGGGTGGACGGAATGCGGGCAGGCGATGCAGCAGTTCGGGCCCGGATGCGAAGCGATGCTGATGGGCGGGAACGCCGTCATACGGCGATCCGTGCTCGAGCGAGTAGGTCCCTACTCGGTAGATCTCGGACGCACGCCCGGCGGCCGCTTGATGTCCTGTGAAGACGAGGACATGTTCACGCGGCTGCTGGCGGCGGGCGCGCGCGGATTTTATCGGCCAGATCTGGTTATCCACCACTACGTGCCGCCGGAACGCCTCACGAAGCGATACTTCCGCCGCTGGTGCTTCTGGCGTGGGGTATCGCTGGGGGTGCTCGACAGGCGAAGCCCGGCCTCCGTTCCCTATCTGCTCGGCGTCCCGCGCTACATGTTCGGTATGGCGGTCCGCGGAACGATCGATACCGCACGTCTGGTCTTGGGCGGCGTCGAGCCCGCACGCGCGTTCAAAAACGAGCTCGCGTGGTGGGACCTGGCCGGCTTCATCTACGGCAAGCACGTATACCGTGCGTGACCGCGACGTCAGTAGCAGTGCGCCTGCTGTCCGCCACCGCCCCGTTCGTCATCTCGATCATCGCGCCGACCTGCAACTCGGCGCGGCGCCGACGAGGCGTCCACCGGGTCTCCGGGAGCGTCAGCGCCGCCGCAGTTGCGACACCGTCGCCGCCGCCTTCTCCTCGGCGCGTGCTCCACCCAGGATCCCGGCCATCGCGTAGTTGCCTTCATGGCACGCGTATTCGAAGATCGTGATCCCGTCAGTCTGCCGGCGCATCGGCCTGGAGACCGTCCACGTTCTCGTGAACGTCCTCGGATCGTCCACGGTAAACTCGTAATCGAGCGTGTTCGCGTCGCGAGGCGTGTATCGCTCGATCAGGCGCAGCGTGTCGCGGGATCCACGGTAGCTGGTCTTCGGATCGAAGTTCGTCGTTTCGACGACGAGGGTGTCGCCCTCCCACCGCCCGCGCGAGTCTCCCAGCCACTGGCCCACGCCCTGTGGCAGATGAGGGCGGCCGTCGAGCGGGATGATGCGGGGCTCGTGAATCAGCTCCTGAAACACCACCACGTACCCCGGGGACTGGAAAATCTGATAGTTGCTGCTGTACCAGCTGCCGATGCCGTTCCAGCCGCGGGTGATGCATCGCGTCCACAGCGTCAGGTCCGTGTAGCTGTCGGCCGGCCCTCGACGGCCGCGGTCGGCGCGTTCCGCGGCGAGCCTCTTCTCGCCTTCCGGCGTGTAGGGAGGCACGCGGCCGTCGGGCGGATCGACGATCAACGACGTCCGCGTCAAAGCCTTGCCTTCGTCGCGCCAGAACGCGTTGTACGTGCCGGGATCTCCTGCGCGCGGCGCTTCGTCGAAGCTCTGTCGCTCGGCCTGCTCGAACGTCTCTGCCTCCTCTTCGGTGATCGTTTCTTTGCCGGCGAGCGGACCGGCCAGGGGCCGCTCGAGCGGCGTGGACGTTTGACTGTTCCACTGCCCTTGAAGATCGGGATCGCCCCACGAAGTGCGCGAAGGGGTCCAGCGGCTTCCGGATGATTCGCCTCGGTTGGCGGGCGCTTCCGCGCTGCATGCGGCAGCGGCGGCTATCGACAGGACACCCATCGACGCTTTCAGCCACTTTCGCATTCGAGCACCTCGCATGCCGTGCGGTTCATTCGGTCGGTCGCTTTGGCTGCTTGACCAGATGACCATACATCAGCTCCTCTGCGAACTCGACACACTTGTATTCCACGAGCTGCGCGTTCTGCTCGAGGCGGCGATAGAGCGGCATGGTGATCTTCCACGGCCGCGTGTATAGCCGTGGATCTTCCATCGTCGCCTCATACCGCAGAACGTCGGCGCCCTCCAGCGTATACCGCTCCACGACATGCAGCGTATTGGTCTGATAGTTGCCCGCGCGATCGAACCAGCTTTCGCCGTTGAAGGCGGTAACGTCGACGACAAGCGTGTCGCCTTCCCAGCGCCCGCGCGACCAACCCATCCAGGTGTCGATCGGGCTCTCCGCAGCCGTGTTCATGCGAACGATCCGACTCGCGCTCGCGAACTCGTACGTGATCAGGATGTCGCTCAAGCGGTCGCCCTGCACGATCTGAAACGGATACGGCATGTAGGTCGAACGCGGCACGCCGGGCAGGTAGCACTTGATCTCCGGATCCGCGCTCAGCCAGTTCGCCGCGTTCTCGTTCTTTTTCGCCAGCGCTTCCGGCTTGTAGGGAATCTCGTTGCCCTCGACAACACCCAGTCCGCCGGGAACGCTGAAGGCGGCGCCGAGCGCGGTCACCGGCCCCTGCCGTGCGTTGTGCGTGAGCAGGTCCCAGTTCGCAGTGTTGTTCGCCTGCCAGATGCCGCTCAGGTTCACATGGCCGTCCGGCAGGCGTGGGACCCCCGGTGTCGGCGCCTGAGCGTCTGTGAGCGGCGACAGTGTCACGGCAACGACTGCCGCCACCACCGCACTCGAAACTGCCGTCGTCCGCCAGATCTTCATCTTCGCCTCTCCTGGCCGCTGGAGAAGAGCCGCCAGCTCATTTCGGATCGAGCGCGAACGCGACGAGCGACGCGTCGGTTCCGGCTCCCGTGGAGGCCAGCACGAACTGCCGGCCCGCGCGCGTGCGATACGTCATGGTGTTCTCGGCGTTGATGTGAGGAAGCTTTCCGCGCCAGAGCTCGTTGCCGCCGGTCTTCTCGAACGCGTACAGGTAACCGTCGCCGCCTCCGACGAAGATCACTCCGCCGCCGGTGAGAATCGCTCCCCCATTGCCGGGGGAACCCAGCCGGTCATCCACCTTCACGCCTTTCAGGAGCGGATGATTTCGAATCGCCATGCTGCCTTCGCCGAGCGGCGTCTTCCAGAGTATCTCGCCTTTATTGAGATCGATGGCGGTCAGATACGCATACGGCGGCTTGATCAACGGTATGGCTCCGAGCCTCGTGCCCGGCCGCGCCGCCGGCAGATGTCCCGAGAAGTTGTGATCGATGAACCTGTCGGTGCCGTCGTTGGCTATCACGCTGTTATATCTGACGACATCCTTGGATCGGACATAGAGGCGCCCTGTCTGGGCGTCCCAGATGGCGCCGCCCCAGTTCGCGCCGCCTTCATTACCCGGCAGCTGCAGCGTCCCGCGAAGGGACGGCGGCGTGAACAACGGGCCGAGCCGGTACTTCTTCATCTCGGCCTGCGCCAGCTCCCTGATTTCGACGGTCATGTCGTTCGCGTCGTCCAGCGAGATGCCCTGCCGGGCGAAGGGCGGCGGTCTGGTCGGGATCGGCTGCGTTGGCCACACTCTCTCGCCGGGCACGTCGGTATCGGTTGGAACTGGACGCTCGACGATCGGCCACACCGGATCGCCGGTCACGCGGTCGAACACATACGTGAAACCCTGTTTGGTGACCTGAGCGACGGCGTCGATCCTTTTCCCATCAACCGTTATCGTCACAAGGTTAGGCGCAGCCGGGTTGTCGAAGTCCCACAGGCCGTGATGGACCATCTGGAAGGACCACTTGCGCCGCCCCGTGTTGATGTCCAGGCAGACGATCGATTCGGCGGGCTCGTTCTTCCCCGGCCGCCGTCCGCCGTAGTAGTCGTTCCCCGGCGTGCTCGTGCCGAAGTAGACGAGTCCGCGGGTGGCATCGACCGTCATCGGACCCCAGACGTTGGCGTGGCCGGTGAACCGCCACGATCCCTCCTCCCAGGTCGAAGCACCGAAGTCGGTGGGCGACTGCGGGATGGCGTTCCATACCCACAGCCGCTTTCCCGTCCGCGCGTCGAACGCCTGTACGATGCCGGGAGGCTCGGTTGCCATCTGGTATCGGTCGGGAACGGAGCTCCCGACGATCACGATATCGCGGTAGACGACCGGCGGAGACGCGCCGTGGTTGACGTGGCGGATATCGGAAATCGGCCGCGGATAGCCGTCTGTCAACGAGACCACGCCGCCGGTGCCGAACGACTCGACCGGCTTGCCCGTGACGGCGTCGAGGCTGAACAGCTGGTTGCGTGTGTTCAACAGCACGCGCAGCTTGCTGCCGTCCGTCGCGTCGCGCCACAGCGCGGGGGCGCGGTGCTTGAAGCCCGTTCCGGGAATTCCACCGAGCTTCACGGCGCCGCTCTCGAAGCGCCACAGCTCGCGGCCGGTTTCGGCGTCGAGCGCCGCCGCGTTGTTGTATGGCGTCGTCACATAAAGCACGCCGTCGACCATGAGAGGCTGGTTCTCGAAGCGGTACGGAACGGTCCCGTATTCCTCGAGCGGCTTCTCTCCGTGTTCCCACTGCCACGCGATTTCCAGCCGCTGGACGTTCTCCGCGGTGATGTCGTCGGCTGGCGAAAATTTGCTGCCGGCCGCATCCGCGCCGTAGGAGAACCATTCCACCTGGCGGGATTGGGGCTGTGCGGCGAGGATGGAGCTGAAAACGAGAACAACGAGCACTGCCGGATGCCGCTTCATGATCCAACTCCAGACAGCCGCGTACAGCTTTCAGATAGATGAACGGGCGCGATCCAATCACGGCGGCAGACCTACGTCAACGATGCGTTGATTCGTGATGGGGGGGCACGCTAGCATCGTTCTGCCTTGAGCGGGTCGATCGCTTGTCTCCTCGCACCGTTGGTGTGGCTGTTCGCCGCGTCCGTTACCGTATCTCCGAACGCGCGGGACGGAGGCAAGGAGCCTGCGGCAATCGAGCAGCAGGATGCCAGGCCTGCCGGTCAGGCCGATTTCGACCGTGTCTGTAAGGTGTGCCACGGCGCCGAGGCTCGAGGCGACGCGGGGCCGCGCCTCGTGCCGTTCACCCGTGAATATGAGGAGCTCCTCGCGATCGTGCGCGAAGGAGCAGGCGAGATGCCGCCGATCTCGGCGCGTGAGCTGCCCGACGAGGGCGTCGCGCGGATCCTGGCGTATCTCAAGTCTCTCTCGCAATGAATTCGCAGACGTAGGCGTGAGGGGCGTTTCGCTTTTTCGGGGGTTCCGCCGGGCAGACCATGGAGCCGCTGCCATGCGAGCCACCCCGGCGGTCGACGTTTCCGGGCTCACCAAGTCGTTTCGCGTGCGGCGCTCGCGGCCCAAAGGCGTCGCCGCCCGGGTTCGCGACGTCTTCGCGCCGCAGACCGAGACGGTCGTAGCCGTTGACGGCCTGTCGCTTTCGGTTCGCGCGGGCGAACGGTTGCGTTCATCGGGCCCAACGGCGCCGGAAAATCGACGACGCTGAAAATCCTCGCGGCCATCCTGCGTCCCGACGCGGGCGACGTCCGCGGCCTCGGCCTCGTGCGGTCGAGCGAGCGTCACGCGCTCGCATTCCGCATCGGCACGGTCTTCGGGCAGCGCTCGCAGCTCTGGTATCAGCTCCCGCCGCGCGACACCTTCGCCCTGCTGGGGCGCGTGTACGAAGTCGATCCGACGCGTCACCGCCGGCGGATGGACGAACTGATCGCGCTCTTCGGCCTCGGCGCGCTCGTCGATACGCCGGTCCGTCAGCTCTCCCTCGGCGAGCGGATGCGCTGCGAAATTGTCGCCAGTGTGCTCCACGCGCCGAGATTGCTGTTTCTCGACGAGCCCACGATCGGTCTCGACGTATCCGCCAAGGCGGCGATCCGGGAGCTGCTGCGCGCCGAATCCGAGCGCGACGGCGTGACGCTGCTGCTCACCTCGCACGACACGGGAGATATCGAGCGCGTGTGCGACCGCGTCGTCGTGATACATCGCGGGCGGCTGCTGTGGGATGGACGCCTGGCCGATCTTCGGCGGAGCTACCTGGCCGCGAGGCGAGTCACGCTGTGGACCGAAGCAGAGCGTCTGGACCTCTCGATGGCGGGCGTTCGCGTGCTCGCATCAAGTGCCTACCGTACGGAGCTGGAGGTCGACGTCGAGACGACGTCCCTCGGGTCGGTCGTGGACGCGGCGCTGCGGCAGGGCGCGGTCCGCGATCTCACGGTCGAGGACGCGCCGCTGGATGTCGTCATCCGCGCGTTGTATGGCGCTCGTGTGGTATCTCGCGAGCACCGAGTCGGTCCTCCTGAGCGCGCCGCTGGTTCACCTCGAGATCGAGCGGGCGGTCCGCCGCGGAGACGTCGCATGCGCAATGGGACGCCCCGTCTCGTACGTTGGGAGCGGCGTTCGCGGAAGGGATCGGACTGGTTGCCGCGCGGGCGCCGCTGCTCGCGGGTACGGCCTTCGTCTGCGCGCTCGCCTTCACCGGCTGGATTCCGCCGGTCGAGTCTCTCGCGGCGGTCGTGCTCTTCGGGTCAATCGCAGCGGGTCTGCTGACGGGGCTGCACGTCGGCATTGGACCGCTCGCCTTCTGGCTGGACGATGTATCTCCCGTGTTCTGGGTGTGGCAGAACATGCTGTTCGTGTTCGGCGGGCTGATGCTGCCGATCGGCATCTACCCCGAAGTCATGCAGCGGATCGCGGCGCTCACACCGTTCCCGGTGATCCTGGCCGGGCCTGCGTCGTTCGTTCTCGATGGGGGAGCGACCGCGCCGGAAGTGCTCGCGTAGCGCCTTGCGATCTGGTGCGCCGTGACGGCGCTGGGCATCGCGTGTCTCTATGCACGCGCGCGGGCGGCGTTGACAGTCAACGGCGGGTAAGAGGTGACACGTGAAACAGGGTTCTGGGATCTTCGGCTTCGCCGCGGCGTTGTTCGTCATGAACATGAAGGCGTCGCTCATGCTGCGCGGCGCCTTCGCGATGCAGGTGGTGTTCATGGCGTTGAACAACTTCACCTTGTTCGTGTTCTGGTGGGTGCTCATGCGGCGCGTGCCGGAGGTGCGGGGCTGGCGCCTTGCGGAGATCCAGGTTCTGTTCGGAATCGTCGCGGTTGCGGTGGGTCTCGCGGTCAGTAGCGTATCGAGCTCGCCGTCGTCGATCAGCCGCCCGAGATGCCGCACGCTGCCGGGCAGCTGCTCACGTTGATCGGCGTCGCAGGCGTGTATGTGACCCTGGCTGTTGCGGTTTTCGAGCGTGGGTTGCGAGGCTACGCATCCGGCAGCCGTTTCGCGGCGTTCGGCTGAATCGCCGCAGTGGAGCGTATGCGGTGAATCAGTACTGCCGAACAGGACTACAACGCAGCCGCCTTCGCGCCGTAGGCGCTCCGGCGAGCCTCGCCGTAGCTCGCCCGAGAATGGCGCGAGCGAAGGCGGGAGGCCGCAGAGCGCGGAGAGGGTCTTCTCTCACGATTTTCTGCGCGCTCAGCGTGCTCGGCGCTGATCGTCGTTGTTCCTGCCGGTACTGAATCAGCAAGGGCAGTCGGGCCACTCCGTGTTATCTTCCATCCGTTCCCGCCGCGCTGGATGCGTATGGAGGTTGTTGTATGTTGCGTAGTGCTCTCGTGATCATCGCTCTCCTGGCCGCTTCAACCAGCGCGTCCGCCCAAACGGCCGACATCGACACGCCGCTGCTCGCCGCGCCGGCCAATATGCGCCAGGGCGCGACGGTCATCAAATGGAAGCCGGATTTCACGCACGACACGCTGAGGAAGGGCACGAATCGGCTGGTCTGTTACGACCGCTCCGGACAGCCGGGCCAGCAGGCGTTCTCCGTCGAGTGCACCAGCATCGCCAACCTGGAGCGGGTCGCGCAGAACATGAAGTTCGACGCGATGGGCGACAAGAAACAGGCGGCGCTCGACGCGGCGGAAAAGGACGGAACGCGGGTGAAGCCGGAGTTCGGGTCGGTTTTCTACAACCTGGGGGGCGTGGATCGGGAACGCGCCAGGCCGCACACCACCGTCGCCGTGCCCTTCGCGACGGCGCAGTCGTTGGGACTGCCCGACAACAACAAGCAGGGCGGCGCCTGGATCATGAATGCGGGCACGTCGACGGCGCACCTGATGATCCCAGGGCAGTAGACGCGCTCCGAACAATCGATCGGGCTGTGCCCCCCCTGACGCGGCTGTCCGGACGTGACGGGGTTGCGAGAAGCGATCTGGCAGCCTCGTTGGACTACGGCTGCAGCCGAAGCAGCATGGCGTCGGTGCCTCCGCCGAACGTCGTGCTGCCGTTCGGGGCCGTCACGATCCCGAGCGGAATCCTCACGGTCCCGGCCGGCGACGTCACTGTGCCGGCGGTCGCCAGCAGGAACCCATGCGGCGTCGTCATTCGAGGCGCGACCCGGCCCGACACATACGGCGGCGCGCCAGCTTCGCCGGCGACCACGATGGTGCCGTCGGGTGCGATGGCGATCGAGTGTCCCGCCTCGCTTTGAGTGCCGCCCCACGTCGCCGCCTCTCTCGCCTTGCCGTTCGGAAGCAGCTTGATCACGAACGCGTCGGCGTGTGCGGCCGCGACGTTCGCGTACCCTGTCGCGTAGACGCTGCCGTCCGCCGCGACGGCGACGTCTAACCCCAGCCCGAAGGCGCGGCCCGCCACCCGTTCCCAGACGAGGCTTCCTTCTGCATCGAGCTTGACGATCATCACGCTTCCGATGGCGGTCGTCGTGCTGCCGGTGATGTACACGCTGCCGTCGTCCGCCGTGTCGACACCCCACGCCGCGCTCGAATTGGGCGTTGCGTCGTCCATCGTGCCCCATTCGCGGTCCCAGAGCAGACTGCCGTCCGGCGCGAACTTCACGATGAACGCATCGTTCCAGAAGAAGCTGCTGGTCTCGCCGACAATGTAGATGCTGCCATCGGCCGAGACAGCCATGTCGGCGAGCGATTCGCGCAAGCCGCCGCCCCACGTTCGCGACCACAGGAGCGTTCCGTCAGCGGCGAATTTGAGCAGAAGCGCGTCCCCTCCACCGGCGCCGAACGTGAACGTTCCGCCCGCGACGTAGATGCTGCCGTCGGGCCCGATCTCGACCGTCGTCGCGAAGTGACCGGGGTCGCCCCAGGTCTGTTGCCACAACAGGTTGCCGTTGATATCGAACGCGACCACGAACAGGTTGCCATCGCTCAGTTGTCCGGTGACGTATGCGGATCCATCGGCCGCAGCCGCTACGCCTCTGCCGAAGTCAGCTGGTCGGAACAACGGCGGCGCGACGGCCAACCCGTACGTACGTTGCCACTCGAGGAGACCGGCCGCCGAATATTTGAGCAGAAAGGCGTCGCTGTCTCCGGCTCCGAAACTGAGCGTCGATCCCGTTACGTACACGCTGCCGTCCGGACCAATCGTGACCTCGTCCGCCGCTTCGTCGGCGGGGCCGCCCCATGTGCTTTCCCGAGAAAGGTCGAGCGCGAGTACCGAGGCGCACACGATCACACAGACGATGAACGCGGCTGATGCGACGCTCTTCCGCATGTTGATGCCTCCGTGATGTGGACGGGCAACGAGCAACACGGATGCCGCGTTTCCGGCCGAGACGCGCTTGATAGATGCTGAAAAGCTCCGGTCTCTTTCACATAGTTGGTCGTGAGACGACGTGGTGAAGACGCCAGGACGTGTGAATGACCGTCGTGTCCTGTGCGATGCGTTGCAGACGGCATCTGTCATGTGAGCGCGTACTCATTAGCCGCTCAACGCATACATGACTGTTTCCACTGCGCGCACGTCTACCGGGAGATGGTGGGTGTCGTATGAAGCCGCTACCGTGAAGGGCGCCTGATCCGCGGACTGCTGCCAATCTGCTCGTATAGAAAGCCGTCGAGCGGGCGTTCCAAGCGTCTGATATAGAGGCTGTTTGGCTGGGTGCGTGCCAGGCTGCCGGCGACGACAATGTGGTCGCCCGGCCGCAGCGTGTCTGCCGTCATGCCAATCGACGCAAGCTCAGAGCGGTTGTCCATCTCGAGCGTCCACTCGTCCGTTTTCCCGCCAGGCGCGTCGACTTGTATCGTGACCAACGGGTGCGGATTGATGAACTCAATGCGGACCACTGTTCCTGTAATCGTCGCCTGCCGGCTGCTGTCGTATACGCTGGCAATCGAATGATGCGCGCGGCTCGTCGTCCCCCCAACGGCGACAGCGCCGATGACCGACAGGAGCAATCCGCTCACCATGCCGTTCATACGCGGCTCCCCGGCGACTCGTCGCGCATCGACCGCCCGTGAGTCAACGCGTGGACTCCTCTGCCATCTCTATCAGATCCCGCGTCCTGTCGTCGCCGTCACCCTGAAAGTACTTGTCGATGATCTGGTGGAACACTGAATCCTGAGGCGACATGCATGCGAACAGCGTGGCGCAGGATCTCAACTTCAGATCGTCGGGCGAGCCGAAAATCTCGGTTGCGGAGAGACCGTCAGCACGGAGAAGCGTCTCGGCGCACTCGACCAATCGCGGTCCCAACAGTGGATGCGCGAGGTACGCCCTCGCTTCCGCGACGCTCTTGAGCGAGTATCGCCTCGAGGTCGAACTGATCCCTAATCCATCGAACTGCGGAAAAACGTACCACATCCAATGCGATCGCTTCCGGCCCGTCCTCAGTTCAGAGAGTGCCTGTTCATACGTCTGCTCCTGAGCCTCGACGAAACGTCGAAGGTTGTGCGGATCCTCCGCTCCCATACGGCCGGTTCTCTCCATTTGAAGCGCGACTGCGTGAACTGATGCAGGGCACGTTCGACATGCTGATCCTGAGGACCCTGCACCGGCGTCTGCAGCATGGCGACGGGATCGGAATGGCGATCGGGGCCGAGTCGCATCACGCGCTGGAGGTCGACCATGATCGCTGTACCCCGCGTTCCATCCGACTGGAGAAGCAGGACTGGATCGAGGCCGAGTCGAAGATCACCGAGAACCGTCAGCGCGGGAATCTTACCCGACGACCGCCGCCGGCAAACGCCAGCTGATCGCGAACCGCGCACGATGGAACCGGCTCCCGGAAGCCATCGCGACGGTGCTCGGTCCCGACCTTCCGCCGCGCCGGGCAGCGCGCATCGATCCGATGGAGGCGCTGCGCCACGAGTCACGTGCGACACCGGCTTCTCGACAGGACGATCTGCAGGCGAGCCCGCGGGCCCGGCTAGTGGGGCTGCTGGCGGGGATGTTCGTGGGGTTCACCTTCCTTCGTCTTTTGCCAGTCGTCCTGGTGCTCGCCGCGGCTCCTCTCAGGTGCGAGTTCTTCCGTCTTGAGCGTCGGCAGGCGGCGAATCAGCGAGACCAGCTTCCACGTTTCCTCTTCCGTGTGTTCGTTCTTCCACGCCGGCATTCCGGTCCATCGCACGCCGTTCTGGATGATGTAGAAGAGCGCGCCATCGCTCATCTCCTGCGTGTCGGCACTTGCCAGGTCGGTGACTCTCGGATACATGTTCGCGCCGATTTCAGTGTCGGCACGCCCGTCCTTGCCGTGGCATACGGCGCAGTGGTCCTGGTAGTGACCAACCGCCTCACGCCACGCCTCGCCGTTGGCGAGCGGGTTCGTTCGTTCATGCGCGTCCCTGGGAATCGACAGCGACACCAGGCGTTCCGCGACCGATTCCTCCAAACGGCCGGGTTCGGAACTTGCCGCGAGACCTCCGTCCCTGAACACCAGATACCCAAACAGGGCAACGGCGGCAACGAGAAGAACTACTGTCACGAGCGCGTTGCGAAGGAACGTCATCATTGCTGCTCCTTAGTTTGCGCGACGGCCGGCATGAAGGTGGCCGATCTTCGAGCCTTGTCGTCGGTTGATGGGCGACTCGCCAGTCGATCGACGTGTCTGGTGCGCGCGAGTCCGGTGAAGGAGTAGCAGAATTGATGCCCGAGGCAATGCAGGAGCGCTCACGCATCAACCCCGGCGCCGCCCGAAGGAGGCCTCCGCGTCCCGTGCGCGATGGCGCATCTCAGGTGCATGCACCGGCAGTGCGAGTCTGGCTCGCGCCGGTCGCGTGGCAACTTGCGAAACCAATATTGTTGCGGTCGACGTTGGCCGCGCAGCAGCTCTGCGGCCCGCGGCCGGCGTTGTGCGGGGGCCCGTTATCGAGGGCCCATGCCGCTGAGCGCCTGGTTCCTCGATTCGAGACGCTCGATCCGGGACTGCTGGCTCTGTAGTTCGCCTTCCATTCTGCGGACGAGACGAATAAGCTCAGCCACCTGACCGAACAGGTTTTCGTGCTCGATGCGGGTTACGTCCACTGCTCGAAGAGTGATTCGACGCTCGCGTTCCCGACGCTCGCGTTGCCGCCGTTCGACTTCCATGGTCTTTGCGCTCGTGTAGATACTGATCGTTGAGGTTGAAGCGTTCGGGTCGATGTCGATCCCCAAACGGCCGCGGGGGCGATTGATGGAGCCGCACTGAGAAGCCATTTTTCATTACAAAGGTGCAACCGCCCCTGGTCAATGGCACGTTGGTGCCATTTTTCTCGACGGAACGAGAGAACCAAACACCTGATCAGCTTTGCTCAATCAGCCGACGCGCGCGCCCTGACGCGGCACTGCCGCGTCCGTGCATCGTGAAGGCGCCAGCGTTGGCAGTTCACCACTGAGTGTCGATCGATCGGCGTGCGCGGCCGAACTGGCAACATCCGTTCGGCAGGGTACAGGCAGGGGCCGTTCGAGCTCGCCCGACTGTTTTTCAGTGAGCCGTCGTCAAAATGGCGTGATGGTCCAGCGGCGGCTCGGTCCGGCGTGTCTCGCGTTCCTCGCCGGCCATGGCGTTCTGGTCGCGATCGTGCATTTTGCGATACGTGTACCCGACGCGCGCACGGCAGGTTTTCCCGTCGCCGCGGAGAGCCGTCAGGTCGCGTTGTCTGGGTGCCTCGATCTGGTCCGGGTGGAGGCGGTGGAGGTCGGGGCGACGATCGAGGCCGCCGGACAGGGCGATTTTTGTCCCGGCACACGGCAGGGGAAGGCCGTGCCGGTCCTCGTGACTTTGGAGTTCGGCTTCGCGCTGCGCGAGGGGCCGTACCCGGTGAACCAGTACCGCCGGCAACGACGTACAACGCAGAGCCCGCAAAGCACGCAGAGGTTGTTTTCGGAATGAGTCGCTCTGCGAGCTCAGCGCGCTCGGCGTTGATCGTCGTGACCTGCCGTTACTGAATCAGTGTCGACAGGGCTAGCGCGAGCTCGTCGATCGGCCGATAGGTTCTCGCTGCTTTTCCGGACGCCGGACAGCCGTTCTCGACTGCGGCTTCAGTGAGGACATGTCATTGCCGGAACATCAGCGGCACCAGCTGCGATCCCAGACCGCTCGCAATGTAGACGGCCCTTCGGTTCGACGTGAGCTTCGCCATCCAGTCGAACGCGCCGCCGTCCACGAGCGGAATCTCGGTTCCGTCCGTCAGCGTTTCATAGGCGCCGGCAGGCAGCCCTGCGCTCGCCCATGGGCGTGCGGTCCGCGTGATCAACGTGCGCTTGCCGGGTGTCAAATGTTCGTGTTTCATGAATGCGCAGCCGCAGTCCGGTCCGATCCCACCAGATGATAGTTGCATCTTTCAGAAGGATTCAGCGGCCGGCTCGCGGCGGCTGTGGGATCGCAGTTGGCGTGCGGCAGCTGCACGTCCGGTCCCAACAACAGCCAATCCGCTCAGGGCTCGCCCAACGGCATGCCGGCGCTCCGCATCGACGACGCTGGTCAAGCCGAACAAATGTGAGTTCCGGGAGAGTGCGCCAGCGCTGACTACACGTCCGCCAACGTCAGCGAGACGACGGTGACGCCGTGCGGGGCCAGTTCGTGCGCCATGTCCGACGCCATCTTGTCGGTCGCCGCCTTCGCGATGCCGTACAGCGTGTTTGCGATGTACTTGTGAGCTGCCCAGAACGAAATGTGCACGATGAGGCCGCGGCGCGCCGGCACCATCATGCGCGCGGCATGCTGACTCGCGACGAACGCGGCTCGTACGCCGGAGGTGACCATCGCGTCCCACCGCCACGTCGGCTGCTGCCAGTACGGCGCGACGAACGTGAACCGGCCGTCTTCGACCATTCGCTCGTAGCCGCCCCAGGCGACATTGACGAGGATATCGAGCCTTCCCGCGGTCTCTTCAATCTGCCGAAACGCCCTCGCGACTGCGGGAATCGTCGGTATGGTCGCACGCGATGGTCGTGATGCGCGGATCGAGTCCTGCGCCCGTGACACTTCGACCCGTCGCGAACACAGTGGCCCCCGCATGCGCGAGGCCAAGAGCCACGCCGCGTCCGACGCCACGGCTGGCGCCGGTCACGAGCGCGATTCGGTCGTGCAGCTGCATCACGTTGTCGATTTCAAACGGTGGAACCGGGCGGGCGCAGTTCTTCTCAGCGCGCAGCCAGCCGCCTCCCGGAATGCGGACAGCCTAACGCAGAATCTCAATCGCGCAAAGGCGCCCGGCGGCAGCACACGCCACCGCCGCAGCGCCGTGCAGCGAGAACCAACACAGGCGTGTAATGGTTACGCGGTTCGCGAACGGAACGCCCGGCGATTGTCCTGCTGCGCCTGGGATCGCCGACGCTTCGCAGCGACACTCCAATCCGGCGCAAAACCCACGAGCGTCCAACCGCCTTCTTCGAACTCGATCGAAAGAGACGCCTGGAAGCGCATCAAGTCGCGAAGGTCTGAGAAAAAATATGAACGAGCGGGTGAGCCGGGGCGTGTCTCGATCAGCAGCACACCCCACTCGGTCTTCGCTCGTTTGAGCTGCAACCGCTGCTTGCCGCGCGTGTAGGTCCAGATGATGTCGAGAGGCCAGATAGACACGTCACCGGAGCCAAGCAACCAGGGTGCCGGGGATCGCCGGCATTTCACACAAAGGTGATCGCCGTCGGCACATCAACGCAGGTGCTCCCCTAAGGTGGAAGGACACCCCCCACCATCGGGGGCCCCGGGATTCTTGAACGTGCGCTGCCGAAGCGGCAACGAGAGATCTCGTGCGCCGCATCGAACGCGCGCAGCATCTTCGTGCTCGGCCGTCGCGAACGCCGCACGGAAGACCAGCGGCGCAGCAGACAGTTCTTCAGCGAGATGTGCTTCGCGCATCCAGTGACATTCGATTGAACAATTCGATTGCAGCGGGGGACTCGGTGCGTACACTACGAGTCGCGCGTCTGCGCTCCGCTGCGAGCAGCGTCAGTCTGACGAGCACGAACCCAGGCTATCAGGAGGCATCACCAATGATCTTCGACAAGAAACCGCTGCCGCGCCCGTCGCTCAGGCTGGTGTTGAACCCGGAAAGCGACAGCGAGTATCGCCATTTCGAACACGCGCTGAATGCGCCGTTCGAAACGGCGCCCGCCGTCTTTTCGCGAGTAAACGCATGGTGGCTGGCAGACGCTGCCTTGCTGAGCTACTGGCAGGCCGACACGGCGAGCGCAATATTCGGGGAGCAGGCGAGCCTCGAGAGCGTTCCGGTCCAGAAGCGCAACACGCACGCGTACGTGGCATGGAACCATGCGTTCGCGATCGTCGCCTTTCGCGGCACCGAACCCGATTCCATACTCGACGTACTGACCAACTCCCGCATTCCGTTGAAGCCCTGGGATGTGCCGACCGAGCGCGTGCACTCGGGGTTCATGGACGCGCTCGACGAGGTGTGGGACGACATCGCCGCGATCCTGGCGCCGCTGAGCGGACGTTCCGTATGGTTTACCGGGCACAGCCTCGGCGGCGCCCTGGCGACGCTCGCGGGCGATCGCTACGAGCGGCAACGAAACTCCCTCGGCGCCGGGGCGCTGGGCGGCATCTACACGTTCGGGTCGCCGCTCGTCGGCGGTCGTGCGTTCGTCGACGGGTTCAACGCCCGCTGCGGGCAGCGATCGTTCCGATTCGTGAACGACCGCGACAGCGTACCGCACGTCCCGCCTCCGCTCATCGGGTACCGGCACGTGAACAACGAGCGATTCGTCGGTTTCGACGATCCCGGTGTGTCGTTCAGCGAGCCGCTGATCGACCACACGCCTCGTCGATACGCGGTGCTCGTGTGGAATGCGCTCGTCGACGCGATGGAAGGCGCCGGCGGCTGACGCCGCGCTCGATCAGTTCGACGCCGGTGTGCCGGCAAGTGCCGCTCCCCGTGCGGCCACGACGTAAACCGCAGAACGCGCTGAGCACGCAGAAAAGTTCGAGGAACCTCTCGGCGAGTTTCTGCAGGTTCTGCGGTTTCGTTCCGTGCGCTTCAGATCACCGCGTCACGGCGCCGCGTCGCTTTCGAGTGCTACTCGAAGCGGGCGGTTGCCGTTCGTTCGTGGAACCCGCCGCGTCGATCGCGGAGCAGCAGCCGCAGGAAAAGCGAGCTCGGCGACGATCGGAACCCGCAGCCGAATGGCGTCGCGAACGAAAAGTGCCGGGCGGTTCCGGCGGCGACCAGATTGGTTGCGAACATCCCCCCGAGTTCGTTCCCCGTGAACCGTCTGGCGGACGCGATGCCGGACGCGTCCGTGAACCGGAATCCCACTTCATGGAGGAAGACGTCGCTGCCGCGGCGTTGATCGATCGAGAGCGAGAAATTCGCGGTGAACGGCGAGACGAGGGGACAGCCGAACCGCGTCAGCGGCACGAAGGGAATCGTGGCAGGCACGAACACTCCGCCGACAAACGGCGCCGGCTCGAACGATGCTGCGCCGGCGAATGCCGAAGGAGCTGTAATCGCGTTGGTATCCAGCGAGCCGTTGTCGCACGCCGCGATCGAAAGCGGAATCGTCAGAAGAACCAGCCAGCGATGCGAATGACGTCTGCTCATACATCCCCCCGCGCATACAGATAGGCAAATTCGCCGAAGCCGTCAAGAGTGGCGCACTAGCTCGACGGACGCCGCGCTGAAGGCGGTCGTACCTGATGGTGCACACGGGGCCGTGGAAATGTTTTGCTGGTTTTGAAGCGCGTCTCCGAGCCACGCGACGCATTTCAACGATCGCCGCAGAGCGCGCTGACAGCGAAAAACCGTCAGGAAGGATGTTACAGAACCTGGCCGGCGACCCAGTCGGGATCGCTCGTCAGGCGTTCGTAGTCGTCGGGCGTGATTGAGCGCTTCGCATACGTGCAGGCGACAACGAACATCTGCCGCTCTTCGTTCCAATGCACCTGCGTCACGACGGCGTCGAACGGATCACCGTAGGTCGTGGTGAGCTGAAGAGTGCCGCCGGTTTTCGGAATCGACGGCACCTGCATGCGACGCCGGAACCGCACCGACGTGTTGTCGATGCGCTTCGGTTCCAGGTTCGGCGCGCGAACGGTGAACGTTGGCACTCTCAGGCTGACTTCCACCTCGATGGGCATAAGTGTACGGATGTCCGCGCACGCCGCCTTCGTCGCCTCGCAGCGCCAGCGTCAACCTTTCGACGATCGTCCAGTAAGATGCGCCCGCCGCGGGCGATGCGCTTACTCCGGCGTCACGTTCTCCGCTCTGGGACCCTTGGGGCCTTGGCCAACCGTGAAGGACACACGCTGTCCCTCTCGCAAATCATCGAACCGCGTTCCGACGCAGCCGGACTGATGAAAAAAGTACTCAGTCCCATCAGCCGCAGCGATGAATCCGAAGCCCTTGTCCGTCTTGCGCTTGATCGTGCCGCTCGTCGACGCCATAGCAGTACATCTCCAGTCGTTATGTCCACCTTCGAGTATCACATGTTTCTGGACGCGCGGGGTGCCCGGAAGGTGATTACCCTTAGCTCTGCCGCAGCGCCACCTGAACCCGTAAGCCCGACGTTCGACCTTCTCGTCGGTCGACAAACGACCGCATCGTCGAGGGCGGGCGATTTGTCAGGGTTAGAGATTGAGAAAACTGCGTAGGCGGCTCACCTCCTCGTCCAGGGCGCGACGAAACGCGCGGCCAGGCGGCGGACGCGACGCCACGTAGCCGAAATCCGCCTGCAGCGTCCGGTTGTTCACTGACACGTTTCCCCATCCGACGATGCGGTCGCGCCACAGCAGCGGAAGCGCGTAGTAGCCGAGCTTGCGCCTGCGCACAGGGGTGTACGCCTCGAACCGGTAGCTCCAGCCCCAGAGGATCTCGAACCGCCGGCGATCCCACACGACCGGATCGAACGGCGTCAGCAGGCGCACCGAATCGGCCGGGTCGTGAAGCGGAATCTTTTCTTCCGCCGGCAAGTACCAATCGATGCCGTGGGCGTGCGCATGGGCCAGCCGCCGCTTCGCGCGTGTGAGCGCCTGTTCGAGCTGGCCGGCCCACTGCGGGACGGCGAACCGCAGCCGCCTGACCAGCATCGCGAGGCTCGGCGCCGGCAGCGGCGCATATTTTCGAACGGCGACGTCGACGAGCGCATCGAGGTGCGCGCGGCGGCCGGCGGCGTCGCGCGGGGCGGTGCCATGGTCGTGGGCCGCATAAACCCGCACCCCGCTTTCGCGACCGACGACGCGCAGCAGCCCGCGGTAGTGCATCGCCTCGAGCAGGTGGGTCGTCGCGCTCGAAACGCCGCCCCAATAGTTCGTCACGGTGCCGTGCGAGAAGTGTTCATCCACTTCGCGTGGATGGACCGACCCGCGCGTACGGACAAAGTCCAGCAGCGCGCGCACCTGCCTGCCGCGCGCCGCACTCCAGGGGGTGGGACCTCCGCGCGGGTGCATCAGGACCTGCACGGCGGGTGTGACGAAGCCGTAGTTCACGAAGAAGTCCTCGTGAACGTCGAGGACGGCATACTGGCGCTCGAGGTCGCCGGCGCGGTAGCCGGTCACGCGGTGCCGCAGCGTGAGGTCCTGCGCGCGCGCCGGGGCCCGAATCGGGTCGGCCTGGACAAACCCGAGCGTGTCCAGCGCGCCTTGCAGAGTGGTCGGCGTGAAGAGGCTGCGCGCGATCGCGGTCCGCCGGATGTCGTCGAGCGTCACTTGGCTTCATTATCGACGTCGAGGAGCGTCGCCCTGCCAGCCGTTGCACCAGCCTTTTCCATTTCCCTGTAGTACGTCGTTCTCTGCGGCTCCGCGTTGATCATCGTTGTTCGCGCCGTTGCTGAATCAGCAGCGGCGGGGCATTAGAAAGCGGGGAAGCGCCAGGCGAGCCCCGCCGAGACCTCGGTCGTCGTGCCGGTGAAGCGCCACTCGTGGCCGCGCAGCCGGAATTCACCCGTCAGGCCGAGGCGATCGGTCAGGCGCACGCCCGTGCCGGCCGCCACCGACAGCGTCGGATCCCAGTCCGTGTGGAACGATGACTTGACCAGCGCCGTCCCGAGTCCGCCGCCGACATACGGCGTGACGCGTGCCGTGTTCCACCGGTAGCGAACGTGTGCCTCCGGCATGAAGAGCGTCGACGGGCCGAACTGCTGACCGGGCTTCGCAAAGAGTCCGCCGACTTCGAGACTGACGTTCGACGACAGATCGCGCGTCGTTCGTATCGCCAGACCGGGCGCGGTGCCAACGCCCGACAAATCGTAGTCCACTCTCACCGCCGACACGGCCAGATCACCCCACGGCGAGCTCTGCGCCGCGACGGGCGAAACACCGGCAGCCGCGACCGAGACGATAAAGGCCAGCATCACCTTGAATCCGAATCGCATTTGTCCTCCTGGTTCGGGTGCAAGACAGTTCAAGACTCATTCCTGCCACCGGACGAGCAATCCTGTGAAATCGCGGCAGAACCGTCATCTCGTGCTGACACCGCTGTCCATCGGAAATGACGCGCTCGTTCGGTGTGCCGCGCTCGTTGCCATCACGGTGTTTCACAGAATTGCACGCCCACTCTCCTGCACCGCTGACACTGCGGGTTGCAGTATTACTCGGGCGAATTCGCGCCCGCAGGCCCTCGGCGGGGCGCCGTCAGAACCGGTGCGTGTACAGAACCTTGGAGGACAGCCGGCGATCGAGCGTGTAGGTTCGGTTGGCGAGAGGAACATCGGGCCGGGCGCGACGCGCAGGTTGCCGGTGAACCCGACCCGGACGAGATCCCCCGAATAGAAGCTTCCCCATTCCACTCCGGCGAGAGCGCCAGCGGGCGGCGGCTGGTCGTGCTTCCCTGGAGGCGGTACCGCGTGAGCTGTAGGCCCGCCCGAGAGGCAGCGTCAGCTCCGGAGCAATGGGAAAGTCCTCTTCCAGCAGTTCGTAGGTCGGCACGACGTGGAACTGGATCGAGTGCTGCGAATGCAGGTCGACTTGGAACGCGGTCAGGTCGATCTCGCGCGTCAGCAGCCGGTTGTCGGCGGGGCGGAGGAACCACTTCATGTCTCCGCCGAAGTTGAACCGCCGGAGCCAGGGATGCTGGCGCGGGCGCGGCGAGAAGGTGACCAGCGGATTGATGTTGCGAAAACCGGTCCGCCGGCTGAACCCGACCGCCGCGTCGTAGTTCTCCTCAACTTCCATGTCCCCGGTCCGGGCGTTCAGCGGATCGTTCGGCAATGCAAGCTCGCCGCCGAACGCCGAGCTCCTGCCGGTATCGAGCGGGTTCGTCGTGCGCAGCGGGTGGAGGTTGACCTGGCGGGCGTCCACTTCCGCCTGCGCGAAGTCGGTGTTGACGGTGAGATTCGCCCTGAGCTGAGGCGTGAGGTTATAAAAAAGATCGGCGCCGACGTTCGCGTCGTTGCTGAGGCCGGAGTCGCCGCGTCCCGGGAACGACTCTGACGTGGCGACCAGGTACGGCTTCACGTCGAGGCTGCGGCCTTGCGTCACATTCCGGATGCCGGTGAGCAGCCCGGCATTGCTCATCGTGTTGAGCGGGATCCATCTGCATGAAATTGGTCGCCGGCGCGGCGCGCCGGAAACCCGGCTACTGCTTGGCCGTCAGCGGTTCACGCTCCATGACGAGCTGCCGAATCGCTTCGGCCCGGCGGCGGGCATCTTCTGCGCGCTGGATATATCGAGGCGCCTCGGCTCCACCATGGCTGTTCGTCAGATGTTCGGCCATCCGGTCCATCAGCAGCCCGGCTTCCTGCAGCGCGCGGATCGCAATCCACAACGACTCCTCGACTGCCTCGTCGACAGAAGACACGAGGCTGTCGGCGGAATACGCGTGCCCGGTATGACACCGGAAGCGAACGCGTCCCGCGTCCTTCAACTGCAGCAGCACGCCGTGGCATTCGGGACAGGCAAACATCGACGGGACGCCCATCTCCTGCAGTCCGGCGTCCAACGGGTGCTGTTCTCTGGCGATGTTCACTTCAATCTCCATTTGCCGTGGAACGTCGATTCGCCCCGGGGCCTCGTACGCCACGGAGGTGAGGGAGACGAGCAGCGCGCCGATTTCCGCCACTGGCACGCAGTGATCGACCTTCACGTGTTCCGCCGCGCTCCGAGGCATCGACGGGAACAGTGCATCGCCGGGATCCTGGACGATCGCCACGCCGCCAAGCTGTTTGATCGCCCACAACCCTGCGGTTCCGTCGTCGAGATTACCGGTGAGGATGACGCCGATCGCCCCGGGACCGTACACCTGCGCCGCCGAACGGAACAGCGGATCGATCGCGGGGCGAAACCGGTTTTCCCTGGGTCCTTTGGTGACGCGGACGCGGCCGGGTTCGATGGTGAGGTGAAAATCGGGGGGCGCGACGTAGACGCGGGCCGGGGTGAGCCGCTCCGCATTCCTGGCGTTGACGGCCGGCAGACGGCCGGCGCGGCTCAGGATCTCCGCAAGCACGCCCGGCGACTGCGGAGCCGTGTGCATCACGACGCATACCGGTGCGGCGAAATCGGCCGGCAGAGCGGTCATCAACGTCCGCAGCGTCTCGATGCCGCCGGCCGATGTCCCGATGACGACAACCCTGTTGATCTGCATGCGCTCGTTCATGGCGGCTAGCGGCTATCCTTATACTACTTCGGGGACCGGTGAAGGGACGGGGGATGACGAGTTCCGAGCACGCGCGGCCGCTACACGTCGTTGGCATCGGCGCTTCTGCGGGCGGAATTCGCGCGCTGCAGGAATTCTTCGCCCGCGCGCCGACCGGCGCGGGCATCACCTACGTCGTGATCCTGCACTTGTCTCCCGACTACGACAGCAAGCTCGCCGAAATCCTGCAGACGACGACGGCGATGCCGGTGGAGCAGGTAAGGGGCCGGGTCGCGATGGCACCCGACCATGTGTACGTCATCCCGCCGAACGGCAGCCTGACGATCGCCGACGGCCGGCTGACCGTTGCCGACGTGACCGGCGTCGAGCAGCGGCGCGCGCCCGTGGACGTTTTTTTTCGCGCGCTCGCCCAGGCGCACGGGCCGCACGCCGTGGCCGTCGTGCTGTCTGGGACCGGACCGAACGGATCCAGCGGTCTCAAAGCGGTGAAGGAACACGGCGGCCTCGCGATTGTCCAGGACCCTGCCGAAGCCGAGTACCGCGAAATGCCCGCCAATTCCATCGCAACGGGGCTGGTCGACTACGTTCTGCGCGTTGGCGACATCCCCGGCAGTATCGGCGACTACTACGGCCGCCTGAATTCGGGGGACGGTGCGGCTTCCCCCGACGTCCGCCTCCAAACGCAGTCCGACCTGCTTCCCGAGATCCTCACGCTGCTCCGCGTCCGGACCGGCCACGACTTCTCCGGCTACAAGCCGGCGACGATCGTCCGCCGGATCGAACGGCGGATTCACGTGCGGGCGCTCGCGGGCATGGCGGAGTATGCCGCGTTGCTCCGGCAGCAGCCCGACGAGACCATCTCGCTGATGAAGGAGCTGCTGATCAGCGTCACCAGCTTCTTCCGCGACCCGGAGGCGTATGCCGTCCTGGAGCGCCGCATCGTCCCGAAGCTGTTCCACTTCAAACAGCCGGACGATCAGGTGAGAGTGTGGGTGCCCGGCTGCGCGACGGGCGAGGAAGCCTATTCAGTCGCCATGCTGCTGGCCGAGTGCGCCTCCACTTCGTCGAGCTCGCCGACGGTCCAGATCTTCGCAACAGACCTGGACCAGCATGCGGTGTCTATTGCGCGGGAAGGCCTCTATGCGGAAGCGGAAGTCGCGGATGTGCCCGAGGAGCGGGTTCGCCGCTTCTTCCAGCGGGAACCAAACGGCTTCCGCGTCCGGCGCGAGCTGCGGGAGCTGGTCCTGTTCGCGCACCACAACGTCATCAGAGATCCGCCGTTTTCGCATCTGGATCTGATCGCCTGCCGCAACGTGCTGATCTATCTCAATCGAGCGGTGCAGGATTCCGTTATCGAGACGTTCCACTTTGCGCTGCGGCCCGGCGGGCACCTGTTTCTCGGCACGTCGGAGACCGCGGACGGCGACAGCGGTCTCTTCGTCATCGCCGACAAGAACGCGCACATCTACGAAAGCCGCACGGTCACCAGCCGGCCGCTGGTGATCGCGCGCGAGCCGGTGTCCGTCGTCGCGCCGCGTCCTCAACGCCGGCTCGCCGAGGCCGGCCCGTTGCACCGGGTTCTTCCGGCCGATCTCCATCATCGGCTGCTCGATGAATACGCGCCGCCGTCGCTCGTCGTCAACGAACAGCACGACGTCGTGCACATGTCGGAGCGGGCCGCGCAGTATCTGGAGCTTCCCGCGGGCGAGCCGTCGCGCGACGTGCTGAAACTCGTCTGGCCCGAAGCTCGCACCGACCTGCGCGCGGCGCTGCACCAGGCAGCCCGCCAGCGGACTGCCGTCGAAGTGCGCGGCGTCAGCGTTCCGGCGGCTCGCGGGGGCGGCAGAATCCGCATCATCATCAGGCCGGTTCTCCGCGAGGGCGACGCGGCGCGCGGCTATTTCCTGATCGTCTTCGACGCCGACGATCCACGTCTCGAACCCACCGAGCCCGCCGCGCAGGTGGCGCGTCCCCGGGATGGCGAGGTCGGCCAGCTGGAAGAGGAGCTGTCGCGCGTCCAGGAGCAGCTCCGCACCGCCGTCGAGCAATACGAGACGCAGGGGGAGGAGGCGAAAGCGTCGAACGAAGAACTGCAGGCGATGAACGAGGAGCTCCGGTCGGCGGCCGAGGAGCTCGAAACGAGCAAGGAGGAGCTGCAATCGGTCAACGAAGAGCTGATGACGGTCAATCAGGAGCTCAAGATCAAGATCGAAGAGCTGGCGCTCACCAACAACGACTTCCAGAACTTCATCAACTCCACCGACATCGGCACGATCTTTCTCGACGGCGCGCTGCGCGTGAAGTTCGCGACGGCGCGCGCCCGCGATGTGTTCAACCTGGTGCCTGGCGACATCGGGCGGCCGCTGTCGGACATCACGAGCACGCTTCACGGTCATTCGCTCCATGCGGACATCAAGCTCGTGCTCGAGCGGCTGCAGACGATCGAACGCGAGGTGCAGAGCGACAGCGGTGGATGGTATCTGGTGCGGGTGCTGCCGTACCGGACGACCGACAACCGGATCGACGGCGTGGTCGTAACGTTCGTGGAGATCACCGCGCGGCGCGAGGCGGAGCTGAGCGTGAAAGCCAGCGAGGAGCGGCTCCGTCTGCTGATTGACAGCGCCATCGACTACGCGATCTTCACGATGACCGACGAGGGACGGATCGATTCGTGGAATTCCGGGGCGGAGCGGATGTTCGGCTACTCCGCCGAGGAGATCCTCGGGCAGTATTTCGCCCTGCTGTTCACCCCCGAGGACCGGGACGCCAACGTGCCCGATCAGGAGCTGACGCAGGCGCGCTCGGCCGGCCGCGCCAGCGACGAACGGTTTCACGTCCGCCGCAACGGGACGCGGTTCTACTGCAGCGGCGTGACCACGCTGCTCGGCGGGAGGCTCGCGCTCGGATTTGCCAAGATCGCGCGCGACCTCACTCGGCAGCGCGTGGCGGAAGAGGAACTCAAGGCGGCTCAGATGGGCCTCGAACAACGCGTCCAGCGGCGCACGCGCGAACTGCAGGACGAAGTGATCGCGCGGACCAAGGCCCAGGAGCACGCGACGAGCCTTTTGCGCAGGCTTGTGACGGCGCAGGAGGATCAGCGCGGCCGGATCGCGCGCGATCTGCACGACGAGGTGGGCCAGCAGCTCACCGCGCTGCGTCTTACGCTCGATCGATGCCGCGAGCGCTCCGCGGAGGGCGGGGGGCTGGACGAGGAACTCGACCACGCATTGGCGCTGGCGCGCGAAATCGACGCCAGCCTCGACTTCCTCGCCTGGGAGCTGCGCCCCGCCGCGCTCGACGATCTCGGTCTTGCCGCAGCGCTGCCTCGCTTCGTCGAGCAATGGTCTGACCATTACCGCGTTCCGGCGGAGTTTCGTCTCTCGGGCTTCGCGTCGGGTGACTTGTCGCGCGAGGCGGAAGTCACCTTCTACCGCATCGCGCAGGAGGCGTTGAACAACGTGGTCAAGCACGCCCACGCCACGCGCGTAGACGTGATTCTCGAGCGCCGCGAGGGATCCGTGATCCTGGTGATCGAGGACGATGGCATCGGGTTCGACCCCCTCGATCGCGAGTTCGCCGCGCGGGGCCTCGGACTCATGGGCATGCGAGAACGTGCCGCGCTCACCGGGGCGACGCTCGATGTCGAATCAGCCCCGGGTGAAGGCACCACCATATTCCTCCGATGCGCCGTGGTGACCGGCGAGGCACGCGAGCCCGCGTTGTGAGCCGGATACGCGTCCTGCTGGCGGAAGATCATGAGACCGTGCGGCAGGGACTGAAGCTGCTGATCAACGGTCAGGCCGACATGGAGATCGTCGGCGAAGCGGGCAACGGAAAGGCGGCGGTGCAGCAGGCCAGCGAGCTTGCGCCGAACGTGGTTGTCGTCGACATCTCGATGCCGGAGATGAACGGCCTGGCGGCGACCAAGGCAATCGTGGAAGCGGCGCCCGACACGGCCGTTGTCGTGCTCACCCGCTACAGCGACGACGCGTACGTGCAGGCGCTGCTCCGGGCCGGCGCGTCCGGGTACGTCCTGAAGCAGAGCGCGTCGGGCGAGCTGCTGCGCGCTATTCGTACCGCGGCCGGGGGCGCGCGTTATCTCGACGCCGCGGTGACCGCGCAAGTCGCTGGCGCCTTCATGGCCCGGCATGCGCCCGAAGGCAGTCAGCCCGCCCGAATCAGCGATCGCGAGGCCGAAGTCCTTCGCCTGATTGCCGTAGGCCACAGCAACAAGGAGATCGCCGCTCGCCTCGACCTCAGCGTAAAGACGGTCGAGGTCCATAAGGCGAATGCCATGCGCAAGTTAGCGTTACGCGGGCGCATCGACATCGTCCGGTACGCGATGCTCCAGGGGTGGCTTCGCGACCCTTAGGGGATTGTCCCTACCCGCCTGGGACTTTCTCCTGATTTCCCCGCGGCAGGCCGCGTGCGATCCTGCCCTCGATGACCGTGGGCCGCGGAAAAAAGCCTTCGTTCCGAGCGTCCGCTCGCGCGACGCCGCAGATGTTCTGTCCCGACTGCGCGCGGCCCCTCGTCCCTCTCGGCACACGCCGCGCCGGCTCTGCCGAGGGCCGGCGGGAATACCTTGAGTGCCGCGCGTGCGGTCCGTTCGAGTATTCCTTCGCCGGCTCATCGGGCGAGTCCGCGCGATAGTCGTCGGCCGTGTAGTTTCGTCCACACTCGTTTCCGGCATCCCGATTGGAGCGGCGCGTGATTCCGTCTGTGCTTATCGTTGACGGCGATCCGGATACGCGCCTGCTTTACAGGACGGCGCTCGAGGCGGTCATGGACAGCGTGGTCGAGGCGGAAGATGGAGCGGAAGCGCTCGGCATCGCACTGTGCCGTCAGCCCAGTGTCGTCATCACCGAGACGCGGCTCAAACGAGTGGACGGCTTCGAGCTCTGCTCCATGCTGAGGGCGTCGCCGGCGCTGCGATCCGCGGGGATCGTCGTTGTCACGGCTGATGCCCGCCCGGCCGAAGCCGCGCGGGCGGCGGACGCCGGTGCGGACGAAGTGCTGACCAAGCCGTGCCACGTCGAAGCGATCGTTGAGGCGGCGCTCCGAACGTGGCAGCGTCGCCAGTCGTCGGCGACGAGGGCGCCGGCGGACGGGGAGGCGAAGCACCGGCTTGCGACCAAAGTCCGACAGCGCGAACGATATGTGACGTCGCACCCACCTAGTCAGCCGCCGCAGTTGCGCTGCCCGATCTGCGACCGGATGCTGCAGTACGACCGAAGTCATGTCGGAGGAGTGAGCGACGTCCACCCGGAGCAGTGGGACTACTACGTTTGCGCGGGCCGTTGCGGCACGTTCCAGTACCGCCAGCGCACGCGGACCGTGCGGCGGGTGGCGCAGCTCGCGGACGGCGAATGGATGGATTCCGACGTGCAGGCTCGGCGAGCGTAGGGCAGGATGGCACTGGTGCGGGCGGCGGCCGTCGGCCCGCGGGGCCGGTTCGACGCGATCTCACCGGCGACGTCGCACTCGTGGCTGAACCGCGTCCTTCGGTTGGGGATTCTTCGGCTCGACGAGTACTTCGATTCGGCCTCGCAGAGCGGGGTCGTCCGGCGGATCGAATTCCACTCGCACCGCTGCACCGCATGCGCGACAGGCGACGACGACGATGCGTTCGTGTTCTGCGTCAGCGGCGATATTGTCGCTGCGGCACAGAATGCACCGTTTGACCTGAATTCCCATTAATGCGCGCGACCCAGTGCTTCTCCCCGACGCCTGTCGTCCGCAGCTATGGTGTAGTGTGGACCAGAAATGCCTCCGGAGGGTAATGGCTCCGATTTGTCCGCCATTCCAGAGGTGCACGAGGGCGCCCGGAGACACGACGAGGGAACCAGTCAACGCCTCGCCGCGCGAGCAACGGAGACCCGGCCGAGCGCAGCGCGAATCTCCTCTCCCTGCTTCGCGGTGAACCCTTCGTTGGGCGTGGAGCGCAGATCGAGGCGTCCACGCATCAATCCGTGATCTGAATGCCCGGATGGCGCCGACACGAGATGTCCGACCTCGTGTGCGAGTACGTGCGCCAAAACCACGCTGACGCTTTGGCCCGTCCGCGCGGCCGCGCGCTCGATGCGTTGATAAAACGCCCACGCGCGGCCGACTTCCGGGGCGGCCACGGCGAGGACGTTGGTCCCGATTCGTTCGGCGGCCGACTTGCGTTGCTCCATCTCCGGCGACAGCAGCAACAGCGTGAAGCGCAAGCCGTCAGCCGGACCGGGATTCGGCACCGAGCTCTCGCGCCAGATCGTCCGCACGCCGATCGCGCCGAGCAGCGCGATCACCTGATGATGCGCAGCATCGAGGTGCCAGGACGAAACATGCGCGTAGTTGACGATCTGCAGCGTGACGACAGGCGAATCGTCCGACGCCCCGCGAAGAGGAGCGGCGATCGCCAGGGCGGCCAGAAGGATTGTGAAACCCGATCCCCACGATGCACGAGAACTCATCACACCTCCACCGCGAGAGGAGAGACACGTGAACTGTCCGGCTATCGCCGCGAGGAAGGAACCGGATCCGCTTTGTTGTCGTTAGACGGTCGCGACGCCGCACGGGTTGGCGTGTTCGACGTGCGTCATCTTATTACGTGTCAGGGAGAGGAATGGTTCACGGGGGCGGAGGGCGGGACGGGCAGGACGGGCAGGACGGGCAGGACGGGCAGGACGGGCGGGAGGGTCAGGGCGAGCGGGAGGGGCAGGACCGGCGGGAGGGCCAGGGCGGGAGGGGCAGGAGCAGGGGCCGGAAGCGACGCGATCCGACGCCGCACGACGCTCGGCCCGCGGGGGATCGCCCCCGCGGTGAGCTCCAGACCGCCTACCGACTGTCGACTATCGACTATCGACTACCGACTATCGACTACCGACTATCGACTACCGACTACAGACTAGCGATTACCGACTACCGACTACCGACTGACTCGCGACTATCGACAGACTCGCGACTATCGACTCGCGACTAGCGACTACTGTGTCGGTACAGGCTCCCACCAATGGGTGAACGTCGGCTCGCGCCTCGTGCGCAGCGTTTGGAAGTACGCAGCCAGGTTTTCGATGTCCCGTTCCCGCAGTTCTGGAAACGGCGGCATTCCGTTTCGCGTCCCATTCCGTATGACTTCCCGCACCTCGTCTTCGTCCGGTCTCGGCTCTCTCAGGCTCGGGCAGAAACCACCGCCCGCAAATCCACCGTGGCAGCTGTAACAGTTCTCGCGCATGAAGATACGCCGCCCTTCGATCGGGTTGCCGTCGCCATCGTCGCCACTGCCACTGCCGCTGTTATCGCTGTCGCTGCCACTGCCGCTGTTATCACTGCCGCTGCCGCTCCCCGATTGGCCGCCGCTCCCGGACTGCAGCAGTGCCGCAGCGGCCGCGGGGGCAGCTGCAAGCTCGCTGGTTTGAGCGGTCTTCGGCGCCGTCAGCAGCACCAGCACCATGCAGGCCGCCAACGTCGCAACGCTCATTGCGAATCGCATGTCCGAACCTCCTCTGAGTACTGTTGACCATTACTTTGCCGTCCCGGATGACGTTGCCGCATTCCCACGGACCACCGGAATGCCGTAGTCGTCGAGAATCTTCTGAATGTCCTGTTGTCTGCGATCGAGCACCTCATCCAGCTCGGCCCTGAAGTCCCTGTCATCGGGCCGCACTCCCATCGAGATGTCGTAGACGAACGGCATCCCCGATGGCTCGAC
>WUUC01003280.1_pt1 | contig 35900 bp, 37 predicted proteins | sample 6278441 | NCBI WGS metagenome assembly WUUC01 (sample SAMN13675441, study PRJNA597444) | soil metagenome | isolation source: soil | place: USA: Washington | collected 2017-10
ACCGGCTCGGGACGGGCGGTCGTTACCGGCGCATAGCCGAACCCATAGGTATAGGCTTGGCCGCCGGCGAAGGCCTGATGGGTGACGATCTCTTGGAGAGCGGCCTCCTCGTCGCGGACGTAGGCGATCGTGTTGGTCAGCCAGGGCGCGGTCTGGCCCGGCTTGACGAAGCCCATGGTCCCGCCCTGGTCCGGCGCAGCGGAGTAAGTGAAGCGCGAGGGGCCGCCCCCCGGAGGGGCCGCCTGGGCAAGCCGTCCGCTCGGCTCGTAGCCGTAGGTGGCCGTCGGCGCTCCTGCCGGACAGGGGTCGCCCGATGGAACGCTCGCCACGGCGAGGTTGACCACGCAGGCCCTGGTGACCTGTCGATCCCCTCCCTCAAGAATCAAGGCATAACCGCGCGAGCTGGTCACCCGGCTGAGGCGTTGGCGGTTGCCGGTGCCGCCGGAAACCGCGGCATATTGGAAGGAATAGCGAGTCCCGTCCGGCTCGAGCATCTCCGAGACGTAGGCGCAGCGCACCTTGCCGTCGCCGAAAGGCCGGTCCGCGCAGTCGGCGCTGTCGGCGCTTCCCATCGGCCGGAAGGTCAGAACGGTCCCGCCCGCATCGTAGGTGTAGACCACGTTCGTGCTCGCCCGGTCGCCCGAATAGGTCAGCGCGGCGACCGGACCGTCCGACTTGTAGGCGAAGCCCTGCGAGTTGCTGAAGCTCTCGAAGGTGAAGGAGCGGCCGCCGTGGTGGACGTGCATCCTATAGTCGTTTCCCACCGCGTTTCCGCCGTTAATGTTGGGTCGGGTCTCGATCAGGAAGATGTCCCAATTGTGCGAGAAATTGCCGAACGGGTTGGCGTGGCCGGCAACCCGCTCTGGCATCGTCCGCTTGAGGGGCAGCGGACCCGCAGCGAGGTCGGTCTCGCTGTAGACGAATCGTCCCGACCGCATGTCGACCCCGCCCGGGGCGATATTGAACTTCTCGGCCGGGAAGCTGACGATCTTCGTCCCGCCCGACTGAGCGAAGGCGGTCGAGTCCGCCAAGCCGAACAGCGCCAAAGCAGCGAGTCCCATACGAAAAAGGGTGCGAGCCGTCAGGGCGCTCATCTCAAACCGCTCCGCCAGGTGGCGACGGTGGTGGAGGCGGTGGAGGTGGTGGAGGTGGAGGTGGAGAGTTTCCCTCCACGGTCACCTTGGTGCGGTTGTCCGAAGGATCGTAGCTGTACGTGGCACGGACGCCATTGTTTATAGTACCGCTACGCTCGACTCGAACCAGCCTCCCCAGGCTGTCGTAACTGTAAGCGACGGTTTCATTTGCGTCCGCGGCGCTCGCAAGTGCGACAGCGGAAGTTGCCAGCAGCAAGCCGGCCCGACGGTTGAGACGCAACATCTTCCCCCTGCCTACCGAAAGAACGTTTTACCCTATTCGAGAATTAGCCTTGAGGCCAAAAGTATTTTTTCCATTCTATTTTATGGCACTTACCCCGAACCCTACTCCCGTGCCGGGAGCTGCGAAGCACGACCCAGACGCAATTTGCGAATCATGTTCGCCTACGTCTTAACGGCCCTCATTCTTGATGGGCAGGCAAATTAGCTCACTTCATCAAGAAGGTCGCCGAAGAGTCGCGACGCTCCTAACTGATAGTGCGTCAGGACCACGGCAGCAGCGTCGAAGAGCGCCATTCGCCGACACGGTGCATCCCATGGACGCCGTGGCTTCGGAAGCCGGCCTCTCAATACCTCAAAGCTCCTCGCGACGGCTTCAGCTATCTCTTGCCGAGACTGCGCTCCGACGGTGGCGAAGCAAGCCCTCGTGTCACCTCTGGTATGGACGGCGATCTCCATGCCACGGTCGCGAGCAACCAGCGCAACCGCTTTGTAGAGCCTTTTTACGCGTTCGGAGCGGCGCGACCCCGGTTCGTCAAACGCCTCGAATACGATCGTCTCAGGCTGTAGCCGTGTCAGGAGCCGCTCAAGCTTCCGCAGACAGCCCGCGTTCTTTTCCCGGCGCATCTCGCACAGTCCAAAATCGTAAATGGTGAGAGGGCTCGAGAACGCTACCCAGCCGAAGCCGTGGCTGGTCGGGTGAAAGCCCATAACGAGAGACTCCCGCTTCGAGGCAGTCATGCCTCGACGCGATTAGTCGCCCGATCCATCATGCCTTGAAAAAGCTGGCGCTTCTTTCTCGAGCCGAAATCCGATCGGCCGATGAGCTGGCTTTCAAACTCCGCCGTGCGGCCCATAACCGCATCCTCAACCGCCGAGTATAGATGAGAAAACACGGACTTGGGGCTTGTACTGAAAATCACTTGAAGTCCTAGTGCAACACTAAGCGTAGGATATTCTTCCCCCTTCTCATATCGGGAGATCCGCGCTTGGCTGATATCAAGGAGTTTGGCGAGTTCCTCTTGGGAGAGCATCCACTTGACGCGGAGCTGACGCAGGTAGGCATTGTAAGGCATAAAGAGCAAAAATTAGCCGGCCAACTAAGCGGGCCGAGATGTGTATCTTCCTCGAACGAGACCGAGCTGGGGAGGATAGGAATTATGCGTACCGCGCATTTTTTTCGCGCTTCGCGCGAATTAATCCGCGCGCCCTGTCGGTGCAGCGGCCGTGGCAGCCAGGGCAACACCAAACCGATCGGCAAGCGCCGCAATCCGGCCGCGCTCCGTATTCGGAATGACGTAGATGCCGCGCGACTTGACGGTCGTGAGCCGCAGCCTCGTCCGGATAACGAATCCTACCGATTTAGGGCTGAGGGGAATCTCAAGATTTCCTGAAATTTTGCTGCAGACAGCTGTCGCGACCGCGGCGACGCTGATCCCGGCGCCGCCAGCCTTCGGAGCGACCTCGCAAATGGCTGCGAGCACCGTTGCTTCGAGTGAGGAGGCACGCTCTCCGACCGTGCGTGCCTCCTCCCGCACGAGCTCGCATGCGATGCGCTCACGCACGCTCTCGTCGTCCACGATCGATAGCAGTGCCAGTGCGGTCTGGTTGAGCCGCGGCGCCACTCCACTGACGAGGCGCGTAGGATCCGGAGCTACGGTGTGACGAGCAGCAAAGCGCCAGGCAAGCAGCCGGTTGCGAAGCAGAAGGGCTTCTGCCCTGAGGGACTTCGGCAAGTGAATCGAGATGTCCGGGCGGAGCGGCCGCTGTCCGGTTTCTTCGGTGAGAAAGCGGCTCTCGAGCGCGCGGTCAGCGAAGTGCTCGCGCATGCCGACAATCTTCGGACCAAACACGCTGAAGGCCTGGGGATTCAGCTCTCGATGACGGTTGGTCATTGTCCGAAGCACCGGAAGGCCGGCGACGTTCCCGTTGTTCAGGATCTTCGTAAGCTCGGCGGTGGCGTCAGAGAATCTGAAATCGGCCTCATCGAGGACCAGCGTACCGCCGAAGGCATCGAGCACGTGGAAGATCGGAGAAACGGTTGAGGCGCCTGACGCGAAGAATGGCTTATAGCAGACCGAGCCTACGGTCAGGAGCGCGCGGGTCTTGCCGGTTCCGAAGTCTCCCCGGAAGCGCAGGTACGGAAGCTCACCGAAGGCGTCGTAGACCCACGTGAGAAGCACATAGTACGCCGCAATCTCCTCGAAGGAGGGCGAGAGGTCGACGTATCGGTGGATGAACGCCTGGATAGCGCCCACCAAGTCCCCCTTGTCCCCCACCTCCCCCACGTCGCTTGGAAGCAAGACGCAGCCAGTCGCGATCAGATTGTTCTGAGCGGAATAGGCTATCAGGCGCTCGCCGGTCGGAAGTGTGTGCTCGGGGACTACACGTACGGTCCCGTCAGGGGCGCGAACGGCAAGCGCAGTCCGGGCAGTATCAAGGTCGCACACGGCTTCAATGAGCGTGCCGTCAGGGAGCGCACGAGAGATGGTCGGAAGGGCGCCTTCTTCGCTGGTGCTTCGCATCGACACATTGTGCGGCAGGCCCAATTGCGCAGGTAGGCTCGTAATTATGTCCGGACCGCATGTTCCCCATCCTTCCGGGAAGACGCGAAGGCGGCCACACTGCCTGGATGTCCGAACTGCGAGGAACCCGACCGGGCGATCGGATGCTTAATCGCTACGCTCCCGGCCTATCGGCCGAGGAGCGCGACCACGCACACGAGCGCCTGCGCTCACTCGCCCGGGTCCTCATACGGATCAATCGCCGCCTCGCGGCCAACGATATGCACAGGGACGATTCGACTCATTTGGGGGCGGAGGGTAGGATTCCGAGTCTCTAAGCGACCGTATGAAGTCCTACTTCGCGTACATCCGCGTTTCGACAGCAAGACAAGGCGAGCATGGCACCTCTCCAGAGGAACAGCGGGCCGCTATCGAGGCGTATGCCAAGCGCGCCGATCTCACGATCTCGGAGTGGTTCAACGAAACAAAGAGCGCTGCTAAACAAGGGCGCAGCGTCTTCAATCGCATGCTGGCCGGCCTTGAAAGCAAGCGCGCCGCAGGCGTCGTCATCCACAAGATTGATCGGAGCGCGCGCAATCTGAAGGATTGGGCGCGTCTGGGCGAGTTGATGGATAGCGGCGCTGAGGTGCACTTCGTCCATGACAATCTGGATCTCAGAACGCGAGGAGGCCGGCTCTCGGCAGACATCCAAGCGGTGGTTGCCGCCGACTTTATCCGGAATCTGCGGGAGGAGACCCTGAAAGGCAGGTACGGGCGCCTAAAACAGGGCTATTACCCGTTCCCTGCCCCGCGCGGCTACCTGAACCACGGCAAAGCGCAGCCGAAGACGATTGATCCTCATACCGGCCCTCTGGTGCGGCAAGCGTTCGAGCTCTACGCGACTGCCACTTACAGCCTGGACGCGCTTCGGGTGGAGATGAGGGACCGCGGCCTTCGACGACGCTCAAGCGCGCCATTAACGTCCGATCAGCTTTCTGCCATCCTTCGAAACCCTTTCTATGTGGGAATAATACGCCTCAAGGCGACCGGCGAGGTCTTCGCGGGCAATCACAAGCCGCTCGTCCCAAAGGCGCTCTTTGATCAGGTACAGGGCATCCTGTCGGGTCGGTGCTATCCCCGCGTTCAAATCAACCGCTTCCTCTTCCGGCGCCTTATCACGTGCGAGCGGTGCGGACGTTCGCTCACCGGTGAACGTAAGAAGGGTCATGTCTATTATCGCTGCCATGACGCGGGCTGCCCAGGCGTCTCGATCAAAGAGGAGCGCCTCAACGAACTCGTTCGCATCGAACTTGGTCATCTCAAGTTGGACGACGGGGATATAGGGGACTTCAGGGAGTTGATCGAGGAGGAGAGGCGACGGGAGGACGAAAGCGCAGACGGTCGCCTCGAGCAGGTTGAGCGAGACCTAGGCCACATCAAGGAGCGGATGGAACGCCTCACCGATGCCGTCCTGGATGGCACGATCGAGAAGGCCACGTACGACGAGCGAAAAGGTTTGCTCATCGCGCAAAAATTAGAGCTTACGGAACGGCATAAGCAGGTCGGCTCGACAATCTGGCAGGCCGTGGCAAAAAGGTTCGAACTCGGTCTAATGGCTTTACAAGGCTACGAAATCGGAAATGACGATGAGAAGCGCGAGATCGTCAAATCCATAGGTTCGAACTTTGTCATCCAAGGAAAACAGGTTGTATTCCCTATGTTTTCGCCATTCAGTGACATCCGAAAATGGTCAATTTCAACCTATGGTCTAACGCATCGAGGGGCAGCTCGAACTACAACCCGTGACAGCCGGAAGCGCAAGTTGCGTCGTTTCGTCCTGAGCCTTGTCAGAGCGGCGACTGGGATTCAAACTGTCCCGAATGATTCCACAACCCAAGCGAGGGCCCGGCGACCGGATCCTCGACCGTCATTCGCCAGACCTTTCGCCCGAAGAGCGAGAAGAAGCTCACGAACGGCTCCGACGCCTGGCGAAGGTGCTTATCACGATCGAGAAGAAGGAAGCCGAGCGGAAGGCGCGGCTTGAGACCGAGCCGGACGGGTTTGCGCTTGAAGAGGGCTATACCTGCACCGCCTGCCACGCGCCGCCGAATGGTACAGCAGGTGGAGCATCACCTGCCGCTCCTGCTACCAATCCCGAGAAGCCGCGGGCAGTGCCCATTCCGCGGCCTAAATGCTAGAACGGTTCGAACTCTTGAGGTGCTCTCTCGACTCATAGCTATTTTGTGGCCTGGACCTGCCGCTCGATGGCTTATCTACGCGAGATTCCCGGTTATGCGCCTGGCGCATATAGACCTAACGCACCGAGGGGCAGTTCGAACTACAACCCGTGACAGCCGGAAGCGCAAGTTGCGCCGTTTCGTGCGGAGTCTTGCCAGTGCGGTGACCGGGACTCAGACTGGTGGAGATGGGACCCCGCCCCGAAGCGCCGGCCTGGCGAGTGTCAGTTAATGCGCTGCACGCCTACCACTAATCCGACTTGGTTCAATTTGTCAGCTTCCTCTGGCTGAAGCCGCAAAAGGCAAGTAAGGTGTAGCCATTCCAGGGGGGATGGCGTGGCAGACCAACAAGCTGGCGGCTGGAAGTGGATCGCGGGCGTGTTTGCGCTCGTCGTCACCTATCAGGTCGGCTACGACTCGGGCTCCAAGGACGCGACCGCGACTCAGCCTGCGGCGGTCCTCCAATCGAGCAACGTCCCGTCACTCGCAAATGTCACGGGCGTCGATGCCCTGACGGTCTCCCCTGGCGATACGTCGGTTGAACCGGTTTCCGCCGATCTAAACACGCTCGCGGGTTCGGACGAGACGTCGAATACGACGACCGATTCTGATACTGCTCCGGCTTCAGCTCTGGCCTCCGTTCCGGCCCGGGAGCCTTGGGCACGCTATCGCTCCGATCCGATCGTCACGGCTGCGAACGATGATGAAGGCATCGACCCCGCGGACCTCGATCAGGCGGTGGACGCGCTCACTGCAGCCCCCTCCCCCACAATCACTCCTGATGCCGCCCCCTCGACCGCGCTCAGCTCTTACGTTCCCTCCAAGCCCTCTTCCTACGGCTGTGCTGAGAATGGAAGCTGCTACGGTGACATCAGCGCCGCTACGGGACGCGCGAAGACGGTCTCTGTGAGCGGCTATTTCCGCAAGGATGGCACCTACGTTCGAGGCCATTATCGGAGCCGCCCGCGCTAACTTCAGGGGACATCGCTGCCTCCAATTTACTGGTATGCCGACATGATGGCGTTCATGGATTATGCTCCCCCGTTCGGATACCTAATTACGTAGTGCAGAGATTGGTCGGCATCCTCCCGGCGAAGCTCCAGAAAGTACTCGATTCATTGAGATTGGGGCTTCCCGTCGGAAAGAAGTCGAGGCCCGTCACGCCCTCAACCGCCGCAACCGTGGTGACGTGATCCTGTAGATATTCGAGTGCCTTGTCGCCGGAGAGCTTAAGGTCGTTATGGGGCATCAAGATCGTGACGGTCTCCAGCGTCCCGTCGGATTTCTTGAGCGTGACGATCTTGTAGAAAGCCGAAGGCACGGCAACTCGCGTGGTCTTGTTCCTTGCCTCCATCCGAGGAGCAGCCGAATCGGCGTCTCGATGACCATCGCCGTCGCGGTCGAAGACGCTTCCACTCACGACATAGAGGATGCCGCGTTCCTTCGCCCAGTGGCGGACAATGCCCTCGAAAATCTGCCAGATGCCTCGATTGTAGCGACAAGTCTGCGGTGACATGTTCGTGAACATGTAGGTGTTGAGCGCCGCAATGAGCGAGGAATCCTGATCGGCATCCGGTGTCGAGTGACCACGGTCGTAGATCGGCTCGTCATAATCGGTATTGCTCGCTGAGACGGCTGCTGGGATGCGCGGGTCGGGCCGGAAACAGTTTACCCGGTCTGCTTCCTTTCCGATGCGAGACGCATCCAACTTCTCCGCAGTCCAAATCGGCACGAGAAGATCATCATCGTAATGGATGACGTAGTCCCGCTGAACCAGGGTGCGCTCGTGGTTTGTCGATCCGGTGTCGCGGGGCTCCCCCCAAGGCAGGTTGGTTGAGATTGAGAGCTTCTTGTCCCTGGCATTCAGCCAAAGTTGCCTGTCCGCTGCCGCGGCCTCGGCCTTCTTGCAGTTTCGACTCTCGGCGAATGCAGATGTCGAAGTAAGTGCGAGGACCACGCCCGCTAGCGAGATCAAGAAACCGCGTTGCATTGTCACGCCTCCCCCTCAGATTATCAGTCGAGCCAAGTGGCAACCCCGCCATGCCACGAGCAGGTGCCTCGACGGCTTTGGCTAAAGCTGTAGGTGCCATCCCGACAGCGCGCGGAAGCTCCAGCGGGCGGACGATGGCTACGCATGGGTCGATGGACACATCGGCCGCGCGAGTTTCGGTAATAGCTGCCGCCGCAAGAATGGCTCGACCGCGCCTCAACTGATGGCGAGTCCAGCGGAACCACCACCGAAAACGAGGCGCTAAGCGCGAGCGCAATCGCCAGCAATTTCTTCATGCGAGCCCCCTCCCACGAAAGTGGCAACGTACTACAATGATTTTGCAGAGTCGATGAGCAGGTGGCGCGGACTCGCCACTCATTCAGTCTTCGTCTTCAACGTCTGGGCGCGAAGGCGTGAGGGATGCGATTGCCGAGAAGCTCTGAATGGACGCGATAGTCTAGTGGCCCCGACAACCGCCTGGCTAGGACTCCAACTACGGGTCGACCGGCTGATCCAAGCACAGCTCGCCATTTACCGGCCCCAACTAGTTGCAGAAACTTCAAATACCTAATACCCCTCCCCTGCCAGCCAATTCCGATCGCCAAGCAGAAGACTGACGGAGAAAGGCAGCGAGCCTTACTCACCTGGCGCATCTGAAGGTAGTCGACCGCCCATGATCCGAGCGAGCTTTTCCAATATGTGATCGACCGCAACACGCATCGGCCCGAACTCGTATCTTTCACCGAGCAGGACGAAAACCTGGCCCCTGGGGTCTACGAGACGAAAGATGTGGCCGACAGCGACATCGTTGAGGGAGGCTTCTCCGACGAGCGGACCGGGAAACATGTATCCGGCCAGATCTCGGAGCAGGAAGCTGTCGAGGCGCTCATCGAAATGCTCCAAGGCGTTTCTGAGGTCACGATCAGCCAGCGGCGAAGTATCATCGATTTCTAGTGCCTCCCGCAGCCTATTAGCGCGCGCAACGTGGAGCGGCTTCTTGCTTGCGGGCCAGAAGTAGCGAGAGAGCGCAGCTACATGCGAAAGCGCTTCATGCGCCGTCGCGACGACGGTGGCCTGGTCCTGCCCCTCGGCGAGCGCCTCGTCAAAGCGCAGAAACGCGCTACTCGCTCGGCCTGCGCAGTAGGCGAGCGCCTCGATATAAAAGGCTTCGTACATTGGCAGAATGCCGCCAAATCGGCTGACGACCAGGTTTTCACGATCGCGGCGTTCTTCATCGGTTTGGGTCATGCCGCCATGAATAAGGCCGAAAAGCCCCCTCATAAAGCGCCGCATGCTGTTGCATGGTGGCCCGCATCCGCGATTGGCCACATCGGTGGGCAGCTTAACCTTCTATGCGCCAGACTCATAAAGGTGGACCGCTTCAAAGTGCAGCTCGAACTTCGAGGTGCGGCTACCTTAAGAGGTATATCAAGGTGCACTGTCAGAGCAGAACAGCTGTGGCGCCTGACGAATTAAACCCGACCGCCGCAGCCCCCGACGTCGATCTCAAAATGGACATTGCACCTATTAAACACTATAAGTAGGGCCCAGAAACCCGACCGGTTCTAGCTTCCAATGCGAGGCTAGGTCCTTCGCCGTCCGGCTTAGACCATTGCGCAATACATAATGGAGCCCCATTACCCCCGGCATCGGAAACGACTCCTTCGGTCCAATAAACCTCTGTTTAAGCAGATAAATTCCGGAATCAGTTAACAAATCAATATCATGGCTGCCTAGAGCGAAACTCCCCATTACGAGATGAGTGATATTTTGGTCTTTACAAATGTGAACCAGACGCGCGGTCCGGTCAACTGTCCCACCCATTTTCGAAGCGCGGATCATTTCGACTTTTGCGTGGGGAAGTGATTTAGACAGGCCACTCAGGATCCAGTCAAGTAGACCTATCGACACGTTGCAAAGACTGGGGTGGCAGGCCTGCATTATCTCCGTCGCTGTGTTCCAGTGTTCTTCGAATAGAGGAGCGTCTCGGTAGCTCTCATAAAAATGCCCCTGCCATTTCTTAATCGAGAAGTCTGGAGCGACTCTCACCTTCGAAATTAGGTCAGAGCGAGTTGCTCTGTCGATAGGCAGAGTAAGCCAACAGAGCCTAGCTTTTCTATCGATAAACTTTGTACGCTGTTGATAGTGATTACGGTTAAATTTGACGTTGTCGAGTATTACGAAGACGTCTACCGCTAAGCAGCGAGCTAAATACCCAGGCCATGGCAGGAAATGTGGCTGATGAACCATTCCAATACGCATCTCGGATGACCCTAACCAAACTCGCAACCAAAAACTTGGCCATATGCCATTCTGCGTCAGGAGGCCCGGTTAGCGACCCAATTGGCCCAATCAGCAGGTTGCTTCCGATAATCTCGGCTCAGCAGCGCAAGCTCCAAGCCCACGGTTTCGATCTCAGCAATCATTTCCGCCGCAGAGGATCGGAATTGATGTAGTGGTGCCCCATGATACTCTTCTGTATAATAACCTTGCGGCTGACCAGATTGGGACAGATGACTGGATCCAACGATGGAGCAACCGGGCCGTAACCAAGAGTAACACTTTCTTAGTAAGGCGGATCTGCGTTCTATTGGATGCAAATAGTCCAGAACATTACCTAACAAGAAAATAATATCAAAGGACGAACTGTCTGCCTCAAACTCCACAATGTCGCCGGTTATGAAAAGGAGTTCAGGATGTTTTCTCCTAGCTGCCTCGATCATCGGGTCAGAGGCATCAACACCTATGTAACTTTCGAAGCCGCCACCTACCCAATCCGGTAGCCTACCAGCACCGCATCCCAAATCCAGCACTGCAGCTTTTGGACGGAGCGCTTGTCCAATACAAAGGGCCTCTGAGTCTGAGACGCTTTTCCAATCCTCATATGCCTCTACGACTTGTCGCCTGGACATCGTCTCGATGGATGTGTTTTCGATACTGCTCTTCAGGGCAGTCGTGGCAGTGTTCGGCATAGGAGTTACAGGTGATCGGACATAAAGCTGATAAGATTATCAGCCATTCGTTGCCACTCATCTCCTTCGGCGTACCAATGGTCTGCGCCCTCAATCTCGAGAATGGAACCATTCTTAAGCACCCGCAAGAGATCCCTGGCATGCCGAATGGGCACCGAAGAGTCACTAGTTCCATGAACAATTCTTACTGGCGCTTCGATTCGGCTCGCACTTTCGTACGTATTATGAAACAGCGAGTCGTGCACAATGTCGTAGGTATGACCTACCTCTTCAAGATAGTCGATCCGGGCCCATTCTGCCATCTTCGCCGAGCCAAGTTCGCGCTCGTAGCCTTCCGGTAAGAAAGTACTGGCTGATTTGAGACCAATAGCCCGAATTTGCGGATAATTGGCTCCTTCGAGTAAGGCGATATTTCCTCCGAAGCTTGAGCCAATTACGCCTATCCGTGATCGATCATGATCGCCATTATTAGCAATATATTGCATGGCATCTCTAAAGTTTTCCCTGCCTATCGTCAGGGTTAAGTCTTTGTAAATCCCTGGAGAGTTACCAAGGCCGGAAAAGTCGAATAGAAAGGTTCCAATCCCTGCCTTTGCAAGCATCGGCACAAGTTGCTGCCATGTTTGCCCCTTGCTCCCGTTCGGCCCGTCTCCGGTTGCCAGTAACACCAAAGGAAAGCCAGTAGCTATTCCTTCTGGTACCCCCCAGCTACCCCATAAATACCCGCCGCTACTAGATGGAAATTTTGTCAACATTACCTCCATAAATAGCACTTTGACCATTAACAAAACACCCAATATCGTATTTAACCACTGCTTTGGCGACCGCTGCTCGCTTTAGTGTTTCCATGGAAGGAGTGAGCAGTATACCATCTGCAATATGATGCGCCAAAAAACTATGTGCACGTCGATAGTAATATAGTCCGTATTTACATGTCGGAATTGAGATAACTACTGCCAAAATGGTCACAAGGATTACCTCAGCCCGACCGAGCATGGCGGAATAGCCTGCGGCTGCGGCGCCCAAGGGCAGCAGAAGACCTATTCCTAGCCGGAATTCACCTTCTGCGCGGAATTCGTTGTAGGCATCTCTCAGCGGGCTACCAGTCAACTTGCCGTCCATCCAAAGAACATCAGCGAAGACACCTTGCACAAATGTCTCAATTGTTTGGCTACTTGGGTCGGTGCCCATATTAGCTCCAGTCTTTCGGTAAAAACTTTCTGCTTCGATGCGAAGCCGGTGACGGGAGGCATCACTCAGCGGGCAAAAGAAACTCAGCAGCACTTGGCGCAGCCAGCCCCGCGCCTCAGTTGCGCTTAAAAGCACCGTTTTGTGATGAATCCAGTCTACCGCGCCTTCAAGAGCAGTTATATAGAGCGATCCTGTGATATACGTAAAGGCCGCCGCTAAGAAAAGCGGGACACTACTATGAAACTTGATGAGGTATTGCGCGGACGCCCTTAGTCCGATGGTTAGAGTCCCGTTTCCTACTAATAGTATATAGAATGACGCCAATAACAGCGCTCCAGATAGGAAACTTGATCTCAAGTTTCGAATCCCGGTTAGGAACGCGTTGGGCATAGGTTGACCTCACTGACCATTGCGAACTGTCGTAGAGTCGCAGCCTAATGAAAACGGTCTTTATAACTCTACCAAGCTATTGAAAATACTGTACTTTATGGGCCGGTTTGCAAAAGCGTAAGGGCAAGTCCCCCGGTAACCCCTGCGCTGCCTTTAGCTTTCTGAGTTCGAACTTCCTATCAATTTCTCACGGATGCGTCTCGAGCCGTTTGAATCACGTATATCGGTGGTTAGCAGAAGGTCGGCTGGCCGCCGACGCTAGCGCAGATGATGCCCCCAGCGCATAATTCCTATCCGTGCGCTCACAGGTCGTACGCGGGACCATGCTCCTGGAGCTGCCGAAATTCCTCGACAGCCGATCAGGAGAAGCACCTTGTCAGAATCCCACGAATCATCGGATCGAAAGCCAAGCCATCGGCTGTACCAGGTCGTCGGCGAAGGAGAGACCGCAAATTGGATTCCCATCGGCGCGGCCTGGCCCAACAGAGACGGCCGAGGCTTCAACCTCGCGTGCGACGCTATTCCGCTCAACGGACGCATGGTCCTGCGTTCAACCGAAAAGGAGGCGGCCTAAGCCGTCCACGATCGGATACGCGAGCTCAACGACGCATTTCGCGCTGCGGGTCCTGGTCACGGTCTGTGGGTACTCACTGCCGGCGTAGAGCAGAAAGGGGCGGCCTTGAGGCTTGAGGCGGTGGCAGCAGTCCGCTCGTTCTCTGCCTTCACTTCCGGAAACGATCCGCATCGCGAACATGACTTTGGCGCGCTCATAGTCCGCGGCGAGCGACTCTTCTGGAAGATCGACTACTACGACGTCGATCTGACCTATGGGTCAGCCGCTCCGGAGGATCCGTCGGTGACACAACGCGTGCTCACAATCATGCTGGCCTCAGAATACTGAGGCCAGCTTTTTATGCCGGGCAAACCTATGGCTGACCGGGCTCGATCGGTTCTTTTGAACCAATTCGCGCTCTACTCCACTAGGCGGCAGAGCCGCCAAGCTCCGCGGAGCCGCCAGCGGCGTCGTCTCCGCCTTCCGGTAACGATCACGGGTAATTTAGGCCTCCGGCCCCAAGCGGTCAGCGCTTTCGCGCTGGAGTGGTTCTGCAGGCCGCGGCCCGGGGTGGCCGGCGCTCCCTTCTAGGCCGCCCCCGGCGGCCCGCAACCTGCCGCTTCGCGCCAGGTCCTCCTCTGCGTTTCGGTCCTGCGGATGCGGTCCACCTCTTAGGGGCGTCCTCTGCGGTCGCTTCTCGCCGCCCACCCCATTCCGGGGCCGGCTGTGCCGTTAGGGCGGTCCAGGAGTGAAACATGCAACTCGTACACATTCCGCTCGAGAGGCTTTCGATCTCGGCAGCCAACATGCGCGCCGCAAAGAAGGCCCCGGACGTAAGCGACATCCTGCCCTCGGTTCGGGCACGCGGGGTTCTCGTACCCCTTCTCGTGCGCCCGAACGGCGCTCCCGACCACTTCGAGGTGGTAGCGGGACGGCGCCGCTTCTTCGCGGCCACGACCGTTGCGGGGGAAGGCGGTGCCGACGCTCCCCTCCCCTGCGCCATTCTTGAGGATGGCGACGATGCGGCGGCCCTTGAAGCCTCCCTTATCGAGAACATCGCGCGCCTCGACCCGGACGAAGTGTCGCAGTGGGAAACCTTCGCCCGCTTGGTGAAGGACGGCCGGGGCGTCGAGCAGATCGCAGCCACTTTCGGCATCCCCGACCTCCGGGTGAAGCGCATCCTCGCACTCGGCGACCTCGTGCCCCGGATCCGCACTCTTTACCGGCAGCAGAAGATCGATGCGGGCACGGTGCGGCACCTGACGCTTGCGACCAAAGCGCAGCAGCGCGACTGGCTTGGGCTTTACGACAGCCCCGAAGCCCACGCCCCCCGAGGACACCAGCTTAAACAGTGGCTTTTTGGCGGTCAGGCCATCTCGACGAAGGCCGCGCTTTTCGACCTCAGTCAATACGAAGGGCCGATCGTCGCCGACCTCTTTGGTGAGGACAGCTACTTCGCGGACCTCAACGCCTTCTGGAGCCTTCAGCGGGCAGCAGTCGAAGCCAAGCGCCAGAGCTATCTGGATGCCGGGTGGAAGGGCGTTGAGGTCTTGGAGCCTGGCCAGCATTTCCGAAGCTGGGAGCAGGTAAAAACCTCGAAGGCCAAAGGCGGCAAGGTCTACATCGAAATCGCGGCGAATGGGCAGGTCGAGGCTCACGAAGGGTGGCTGTCCGGAAAGGAGGCTAGGCGGCAAGAGAAGGATGAGAAACCGGCCGAGAAGCCCGCGCGACCGGAGATGACCAGTGCCCTTCGGAACTATGTCGACCTCCATCGGCACGCGGCGGCGCGGGCAAAGCTCTTGGAGGCACCCGACGTGGCGCTACGGCTTATGGTGGCGCACGCGATCACCGGCTCCCCCCTGTGGAGCGTTCGTGTGGAGCCACAGCGCGCCGAGAAGGACGCGACGGCGGAGAGCGTCGAGACCAGCGTGTCGGAGACGATGTTCGATAAAGCGCGGCGGGCGGTTCTCGGACTTCTGCAGTTCGACCCCGAGGAGCCAACCGTTGTTGGCGGCGTCCGAGATACGTCGCAGGTCTTTCCTCGCTTACTTTCGCTGACCGACGCGGAGGTCCTGTCGGTCCTTGCGGTTGCCATGGGCGAGACGCTTGCGACGGGAACCGAACTTATCGACACGCTGGGTACTCAGCTGACGCTCGATATGAGCAGCGTCTGGTCGGCGGACGACGCCTTCTTCGATCTCTTGCGGAGCCGGGCGCTGCTCACGGCTATGGTAGCGGAGGTGGCGGGTGACGAGGTCGCTAAGGCAAACGCTGGTGAGAAAGGAAAGGCGCTTAAGGGCATAATCCGTGATTGCATAAATGGGGACAATGGACGGGGTCCTGTCCCGACGTGGGTTCCCTCGTGGTTGCGATTTACCCTCTTGTAAACGCTTGAACGTCAGCAGCAGCGGGCGGCGAGTCTTCGCCGCCCGCTTTACGCTTTGGCGATGTCAAATTAGTGGTGGCTGCCCTTCGTCGTAGGCCTCCAGGTAAGCATTTCTCAGAGCCTCAAATCGGTCATGGCTCAGATTGACGTACCCATCCGTCTTATCGTCGGAATTCTCCACAATTAGCTCTAGCGCCGCGGTCGCAGCTTTGAAGGCTTTGATCGTCTTGATAGCCCGGGCCTTACCGAAATTTTTCATCTCCGAGCGTAGCTGGGTAAAAATAAGAACGAGGGATATTGGAACCCGATAGTGGAGGCCTACGGAGTCCAACTCGTTGAAGGAAATCGTCTTCTGGTCACTTAACACCCGGAACGTGGTGTCCTGTGAGAACCCTTTTCGATAGGCTCGTCGGTCCTCTGCGGTGTTAAGAGCTTGAGTGAGCCCTTTGGCGGCCTTCCATGGACTGCTTGCAAAATCACGCAGAACAACGTCATAAAGGAACCGCCGAATCGAGGCGGAATTCTTCCGAGTCGGAGGATCCCCAGGAATAAACGGGCCCAGACCTTTTCTCCTCTCAGCTCGTTCCGCCATATTTTCACCCTCCAGTGCAAAATTTGCACAGATGAATGCTTGAATCGACTACCCAATGCAAGACGGTGAGCATTGCAAAAATGTGCTTGTGCTAGAGATGGTAAAGAGTCTTATCTAATCCTCAGAGGTAGGTCGGTTCACCACCTACCCCCGGTGCCAAGATGGCATACCGACCGCACCCGCCGGTGCACCCTCCGACCGCTCGCGCAGCGGGAGCGCGAGCCAAAATCAAAATCGCCGGGGGAACCGTTGTTTCATTCCCCCCAAAAAAAGCCCCCAGGCACTGCGCGTCAGCGCAAGTACCCAGGGGCCCACCGAGCAGCGTTGCAGGACGCTACTCAGCACATGCGGAGTAATGCCTCAGGATCGATTGGAGTTCGGCCATGAGAAACAAGACCCCACATCTCATTATACTCTCGTCTTTGTTTGCAGTCGCTCACTATACACAGGTCGGCGCTGAGATGGTGGCGCATGCATTTCCTGAACAGACCCCCATGTTGGGTTCCGTATCGAGCACGGCAGTGGCGGCCTCTATGTGGCTTCTGATTGTCTTGATCGTGCCGTGGGTTTGCCGATCTATCTTGTGGATCTACGGCTTGGCGGGACGAGCGACCGATATGAGCTACGCTTGGGGGAGAGCCAAGCTGGTCGAGGCAATGAAACTGCTGCTTGACCGACTCAACCAATAGACCGCGCCCCTCTGAAGCGTCTGCTGGTATACGGGATAAAGAGTGAGCATATCAGTGTGGGAGGTCGGTGCCAAGGTGCCGGCCTCCTTTTTTACACATACGATGGCGCCCTCCAACAGAAGGTGCTGTGAATGAAGCCTCCGAGAGTGACTTCCAATTGACGGCCCGCCGATACCCAAATCAGTGGCGGATAATCGTATAACGCTCCGAGGGACCAATTGCGGCGAGATGAACCGCTTAATTGTATTGTCCAAATTGGAGTCATCTCCGCAAGCGAGAGTACGATTGGGGCGGTATCGTCAGTGCCTTGGGGGGCAAAACTCATGAAACTGCTACTACGCCGTAATCAGCGAGCGGGCATGCTGGGCAAGGTGGTCTTCACCCTAGAGGTCCGCGCTAACGTCACCGACGAGGAACGCGGGAATATCAACAAGTACCGGCTCGGCGACACCATGCTGTACCAGAGCCACGAGATCACCGGCGGCAGTGGCCTGCTCGGGATGGCTTCGCGCCTCGCGTATAAGGCAATCACCATCAACGTGAGCGTGAACGACCTCGCCAACGGCAAGAAGATCGAGGTGAAGGACATCGTCGAGATGCTCGCCGTCGAGGAGCAGATCAAGGAGGCCGCGCAGACGTTCATCGCCGTCCTCAGCGCCGCCGCTCAATTCGGCGGCGACGAGATAATCGAGATATAGGCATCTTCGGCAACATGGACCTGGGCAACTGGCTCGCGGGGAGCCCGCGTGAGCGCGAGCTCCGCGAGACGCGTGCTGGCTGGGATGCCGCCCAAGCTGCCTGGCGCGCCTCTCCACTCAGCGCTGAACGCCACATTTTCGAGACCGCAAGCGCGATAGCGCGGGAGGTAGCCGACACGGCGGAGCGCCCGCCGACCGCCGGCGTCCTGGTCGAGATCGCATGCGCGGCTGATAGCCTGCTTGAGCTCGAAGACACCGAGCCCTTCGAGCTCGATTGGCCGCTCGTCGTGAGCGACGTCGCAGTGGCAGTTGAAGCACGGCAGATGATCGCCCGTCGGAAACGCTGGGCGCTCGGATATGACCGGATGATGGCGGTGTTCCGCCGACAGCTTGTTGGCGGCTTCACCGCCTTCGTAGACGCGCTTCCTGAGGGCTGCTTCGGGTCTTGGGCCGACGAGTCGGCATTCACCGTTCCCCTTGTCTCGCTCCTCGACAACCCGGCCGAGGTGATCGAGCGCCTGATAATGGCGCTCTACGACGACGACACGATGAGGTTCGAGATATTCCTGCGGGTGCGCGAGCGGCTCGCAACGAACTTGCTCTTGGCCTCCGGTTTCCCGCCAACCACGAACCCAAACGAGGTTGCGGACCGGCTCATCATGCCGACCCGGCAGAAGGGCAAGAACCCGGCCGAGCTTGTCGACCTCTACCTTGCCGGCACGCCCTTCGAGGCGCTCCTGAATCTCCCGGTGCCCTTCCACGTCCCCGACAGCATGCGCTTCGAGCACTGCCACATCGTGGGCGGCACCGGGCACGGGAAGACGCAACTCATGCAGCGCATGATCCATGCGGATCTGGTCGCGGCGCAAGAGGACGGACGCTCAGTCGTCGTCATCGACAGCCAGGGCGACCTCATCAACAAGCTGGTGCGGCTCGACCTGTTTGCGTCGGGTGCCCCCGACACGCTTGCCGATCGACTCATCCTTATCGATCCCACTGACGTCGAGTTTCCGGCCGCCCTGAACCTCTTTGACGCGCACCTTGACCGCCTGACCGAGTACCGCCCCGTCGATCGGGAGCGGGTGCTGAACGGCGTCGTGGAGCTCTATGAGAGCTTCTTCGGGGCGCTCCTCGGAGCGGAGCTCACCCAAAAGCAGGGCGTGATCTTCAGGTATCTGGCGCGCCTCATGCTCGCGATCCCTGGCGCGACCATCCACACGCTCATGGAACTCATGGAAGACGGCCGGCGCTATAAGCCGCACATGGCAGCCCTCGAGGGTTCCGCCCGACACTTCTTCGAGAAAGAGTTCTTCCACGCCTCGTTTGCGGCAACCAAGAAGCAGATCCTGCGGCGCCTCTGGGGCGTACTCTCGACCCCCGCCTTCGAGCGGATGTTCGCGCAGCCGGACAACAAGCTCGACCTCTTCACGGCGCTCAACGAGGGCAAGATCATCCTCGTGAACACCGCGAAGGATCTCCTCAAGACCGAAGGCAGCCAGCTCTTCGGCCGCTTCTTCGTCTCGATGCTCTCGCAGGCTGCGCTGGAGCGCTCCACGGTCCCGGAACACCGCCGGACCCCCACTTTCGTCTACGTTGACGAGGCACAGGAGTATTTTGACGATACTATCGAGACTATCCTTTCCCAGGCTCGCAAGTACCGCGTAGGCATCACGCTCGCGCACCAAGCGCTCGATCAGCTCTCCCCGCGGCTCCGGTCCGCCTTCCTCTCGAACACGAGCCTCAAATGTGTTGGCGGCGTCTCCGCGCGCGATGCGCGGGCGCTCTCAAGTGAGCTCCACACGACTTCGGATTTCATCGAGAGCATGCGCCGGCGGGGCGAGCGGACCGAATTTGCCGTTTGGCTCAAGCACCACACGCCCGCCGCACTTCGCCTGTCCGTGCCGCTCGGGTTTCTCGAGCGCCAGCCGACGCTCTCGGAGGAGGAGTATGACGACCTAATCGAGATGAACCGCGCCAGGTATTGTGGGACGCTCAAGGAGACCCCGCGGGAAGACATTGTGCGGGCGCCTCCCCCTGCTCCGGAAGCGGTAGACACGCCGGCAGATCCTGCTTCATCACTGGGCAGTGAAGCGGAGACGGGCGCGGCGACGTCATCGCCTCCGCGCCCGCGGCCGCCGGTAGAGGCACGGGAACTCGGCAAGGGCGGCCAGAAGCACCGTTACCTCCAATCCCTTGTGAAGGAGCTTGGGGAGCAGCAGGGATTTCGGGCGACGATTGAGGCGCCGCTTAAGGACGCCTCGGGCCAGGTGGACGTACTTCTTGAGCGCGAGGAACTTACCATTGCCTTCGAGATCAGCGTCACCACACCCATTGAGTACGAGCGCGGGAATCTCCGTAAGTGCCTCGCAGCGGGATACGCGCGAGTCGCGCTCGTGCTCGCCAAATCGCGATCGGGCAGAGCGCGGTTCGAGGCCGAGCTGACCGAAGGACTCGCTGCGGAAGAGCTCAGCCGCCTGGCAATCCTGTTGCCCGAAGAGGTGCCGGACTTTCTGGCTAGCCTCGCTCCGCCGCCGGAAGACCATGAGACGGTCGTCAAAGGGTACAAGGTGCGCGTCTCGCAGACGTCGACGTCTCCGGCCGACGCCCGCGCCCGTAGGGACGCACTCGCCAAGGTCATTGCTCGCTCGCTTGGGAAGCAAGCCTAGGGGACCCATCCCTGATCAAGCGTCCGCGCGCTGAATGGACGGCTCGGCGACCCGTCGATCATGAGCCGTAGGTAGGCGCATCGGTTCGGAAGATTGATCAGGTCCTCGGCGCAAAACTTGGGTTGGAAGAGTTCCGCCACGCGTGGCGCGTCCTCGGGTCCTACGCGGAAGGAGACGACCGTTCCTACGTTGCCTAGGACGGCATGGCGCACGGCAGGATCCAGCTGGTCGAGGTACTGGTGCGCGAGCGTGAGGCCGAGCCCGTATTTGCGAAGCTCGGACATGAGCGTCACGAAGGACAAGGTCGCGAAGTTTTGGAACTCATCGACATAGAGGAAAAAGGGTCGGCGTTCCCCTTCCGCCTGCTCCGTCCGGCTGAAGGCCGCAAGCCCGATGGTCGAAACGAGGATGCTTCCGAGCACCTGCGCTCCGTCTTCGCCGATATGGCCCTTCGAGAGGTTCACGAGGAGGATCTTTCCCTCGTCCATGAGCTGCCGGAAATGCAGGTCGATCTCGGGCGCGGCCAGGATGCGGTAGAGCCGCGGGTCGGCGAGGATAGCGCTAAGTTTGTTCTGTATTGGCGCTGTCGCTTCGGCCTGCTGGCGCGGATGATAGTTTTTGAACTCCTTGAGCCAGAACTGCCGCACGATCGGGTTCTGCACCCGGGTGACCACCGCCTCCCGGAACGTCTTGTCGGCATACAGGCGCAGGATATCGGGGAGCGTCGAGCCATCGCGCTCAAGGAGCGCGTAGAGGCTGTTCCGGAGTAGGTGCTCCATCCTGACACCCCAGGCAAGCGGCCAGAGCTTTCGGAACGTCTCGAGAAGGCCTGAGGCCGCTACCGGGATCCGGTCCTCGCGGACCCGTCGGAGCGGGTTGTATCCATATGGCTGCGCAGGATCGGTGGCGTTCAGATAGATGACTCGTTCGGGAGCTACTGCAAGATTTGTGGACAATCGCTCGACCAGGTCGCCGTGCGGATCGATGAGAGCGAACCCCCTCCCCGCCCTGGCGTCTCCCTGGGCGAGTGTGTCGAGGAGCGTGGACTTCCCAACACCGGTCTCACCGATGGCGTACATATGCGACAGTCGGTCGCGCTGCCGAATGCCGAGCTTCCGACGGCGACCGTGAAATTCATTCTCAGCGAAAAAGGATACGTCGGCTGCTGGTAGCATCCTGCCATGATGCCCTGGCCGATTGCATGAACAAGGCGCGCAAAGCGGCCGGATAGTTCAAAGCAGGGCCCGCGGATTTTGATTGCGCATGAGCCGCCAGCCCGTCTGCCAGCGCTGCACAACTATCTCGAAACGCAGTGGAACGGGTTGACCGGGTATTGGGCTCCACTCCGCATAGTCCTGGAGGCCGAAACACTCCCGCCCCGGGAAAAATGTCGGTGGCCTCACATTGGGCTCATTTTGGGCGGGCGTATGGCCTGTGACTGGGACGGTCAATTGCACCATGCCCGCTTGGCCCGATAGGCTCGCGTCAGTGACCTGGGCCTCGCCATAGGCAAAGACCTCGGCGCACGAAAATCGGTCGCGAGTTAGCGCCTTGCCGAACGTCCTCGATTGCAAGATCTCCATCAGGCCGCGCTTGATGGCCTCCTGCTCAGCTGCGTTCAGGCCGTTGGGCTCTATCGCCTGAGTGGACGCCGCGCCGATCGATGCGGACTCTGCCTTATTGCTTGCTGTACCAGGCTCCTCAGAGCCTTGCGCTCCTCGGTCCGACTGAGAATCACACGCGCTCAGGTTCGATAGCCCAATACCGATCAAAACAGCGAGTGCTGCGCCCCCAAGGCGCCCTCTCTCCTTCCACATCCTCATGCCCCCTTCTTCAAGCCGCAGGCTCACGAGCCGAATGGCGTGCAGCTCAAATTGGCTTCCCCCATTTCACACCTGGACTGCTGGCCTTTCTGGTTAGCGGCAATCCAATGGAGCACTCCCTTGCGCCAGCGTTTGTCCGATATCGTGATGTCATCGGCGCTAACCCGTAGAGCTCCCGCCGATATACTCCGAAGCCGATCGCTGTCCGCTAGCTGCTGCCGTTGGATAGCGTTCATGCCCTTGTGGGCCCCAAGCATACCGGCCCCGCTCACGGCAGCGCCAATGAGTGGTGCGGCGCACCCTGTGGCAACGATAGAGAAAGCTATTGCGAAAAGTGCCGTCCCCGATCGCCCCGAAACCGTGACCAATTCATCGCCCAGCGCTGCACGCATGACTTCCCTCCCGAGAATGATAGCCGGCGTGTACACGAAATAGGGAGTTTTGCACTATTAGAAATTTCCCTGCGATGGCGCTGGCGCAATGCCCAAGCCCCGCAAGTCTGCATTCTCTCCCCAGTACCTGGGCATCATCGAGCGTCTCATCGAGCGGCGCCGTGAGCTCGGGATGACGCAGGTTGAGCTGGGCGCAGCCTACGGCGAGGATCAGTCGTTCATCAGCCGCGTCGAGCGGCGACAGCGCCGCATCGATGTCTATGAGTTTGTGAGGTTCTGCCGGGCGCTACGGATTAAGCCGTCGAGCATTCTTGACCCGCTCTCCGAGCAGACCGAATCTTAGAATTAAGTTGGTGCCGAGCAGCGAACATTCGCATCGCGTCAAATCAGCCGAATTTTGAACTGCCGGCGCTCAAAAAAGTCGGTTCGAAAAAACCGATCCCAGCCGTGAAGTGCCTCACCACGGCTGCGAGTGTTCTGCACGAATTCTAATCGTTCTAACGCCACGTCCAGATGGTCGCGAAAATATCGTACTCGCGCATCCTTCGGTGGAGGACAAATCAGTTCGCCGCGAAGGATCGGATGTTCAATGAGCAAACTGGCATGGAGCCGCGCCTGCATCGCGCGCATCGTATCGTAGAGTGCCTGGTCATCGCGCCCGCCTCGGCGACAATAGCAATCCACAACGAGCCGAGTGATACCGAAACCTCCGAGGATCCGGTCCTGCCAGGCCGGACGCGCCCGGATCCAAGCCTTTACATATCGGACGATTCGGACAAGTTGACGGTTCCGACCAAACCCGGGACTGCGGGCATTGGCCCGCAAGAACCATCGCGTGACGGCCCGGGGATCAGACGGTCGCCATATACTTGAGGCCAGCTCTATAAGGGGTGCCGCTAGGAGCCGCGGCGTAACCCGATAGACCGGGAAATCGATATGATATCCGCGAGAATAATAAACGCGGATGCAATTCTTCAGTAGTTCGGGCGGATACCAGAACCATTCAGCATAAGCTGCATCAAGCACCATCTGCCGCGCCGCATAGGCCGACATCTCGCCTCCATTCGGTCCGACAAAGGCGCGGCGCGTGAAATATATTCCATCATCGATATCGTATCCGTCTTCTGGATCGCGGACAATCGTCCCCATGGCCACGCTGCCTTGACCGTGGAAGCCGATCGGCTGATAGCATCCAGCAGCTCGCAGCCGACGCTTGATCAACATGCGAATGCGGTCGCGCCGTGCGCGAAGCTCATCCATTGATGATGGGCTCAGATTGATCCATCGACGATCGTAGAGCCGCAAATCCGCATCGCAGTTACGCACGGGCCATTAGCCCATCACGCGCCAGCGACCGCCTTCGAAGCGGATCAGTGCGCCTCTAGCCGCGAGATAGACGCGGTCGACACGGGAAACGCGAGACATCGCCAGCGAGCTGTGGAAGGCGGACCCGCGATTTGCGATCACCTCACCCTCACCCTCGGGCGCTAGTAATCGAAAGGACCATCCAGTCACTTGATAGGCAGCGTCGGTTGACGCCCGGCCCGCCATAATCGCTCCATCATGAATGGCGCGATTTATTCGAGTGGCGTCAGCTAACACATCGGCAAACCTTGTATCGACTATCTGTCCGGTGGCCGGCGACGGATCGCGGGGCATGGGTGCGCAAAAATCCGGTATCGCTCCCGTATAGAGGCAAGCGATCACCGGAGAGGTCGCCTGTGGCGCAGCCGCAATGGTGATGAAAATTTGATCGAGCTCATCTAGCACGCGGGGGTCCTGTATCATCGCGAATCTGTGTATTTGATTGCGACGTCATGCTCCACCTTCTTCCTATCCGGCTCATCCTGTGGATCTTCGCCGCCACCGCTGCCCTCTCGGTTCTTGGATTCGCCTATGCCGGCTGGTTCAGCGAGGGAGCGCTCAGCAATCTATCGATGGTCGTCCGGTGGGTCGGTACGCTTGTACCGGCAGGAATCATCCTAATGTTTGCCGGCTGGCGCTGGATCCCCTCGTTTCAAAGTTCGATCTTCCCCTATTTGGGTGGCCGCTGGACCGGTATCATCGAGTTCAAAATCGCTGGCGTCACCGACACACGCGAGGCCACACTTGAAATAAAGCACGTGCTGACCGGCATCAGTATGATCCTCGAGACGGCAGAGTCCGTGTCCCGCACGCTCCTTGTCCACGCGGAAAAAGACAGGGATTTCGACCGCTATCGCCTCTTTTATGTCTACCTCAACGAGCGGAAGGAAGGGTTGAGTGGCCACAACAGCAATTACCGCGGCCTTGCCATACTACGCGTGGAATCAGGCAGCCCCCTTCGGCTGGTAGGCGACTATTTCACAGACACGCACCGCCAAGGGACGCTGACGATGAAGCGAGCTGAGAACAACCCTTGGTGGAAGCTTTGGCGCTAAGCTTCCGCGCCGCAGGCTATGCATTCCCTTGTTGGCCAGACGCGAGTGGTCCAGCGACCGCCTTCGAAATGTTCGCCGAACATTGCATGGATCTGTTCCGACCAGTTTCCGCCATTGGCGTAGAGCCGATTCGTACGGGTAAGCCATAGGCTCTCGCTCGATTGGTTTGTCGGCTCAAGCAGGGCTTGAACGGCCGCGTCAGCCAGAAGGTCAACGACGAAGCCGAGCTCCACTGCGCCATAAGGCTGGAAATGATTGCCACAGGCGGGCTCCTCAAGGGTGGCCTCACCTTCGGGCCAAGCCGTGGCCTGGAACATCGGGACGCCGGTCGGTCCGACGCCGCAGCGGAGGCAGCCCCCCTCCGGGCCAATCACGACCGCATGCCCCGCGCTCGCGTGATTCTCGGCCCAGCCATAGACAAAAGGGATTTGGCGGCCTTCATCAACATGCCAGCGGTTGAGCTCGCCATCCGCTTGCCAGCTGCCCGTAGCGGCCAGCACTAGGTCGCTTTCGCGTAATCGCTCAGCTTCAAGTGTGATCAGGGCATGGGCACCGAAGGGCTCGCCTGTAATCGAAAGATGCGGAAAATCTGCAGCAAGCCGTCGGGCGAGCTCTACGGCCTTATCCTGCCCTACAGAGCGCGCACCCAGTTCGTGCCGGCCAACATTGGACCACGACAGTTCATCGTGATCGTAGAGCCGAAGACGCCCGATGCCGGCCCGAGCCAGCCGGGCAGCGACCGATGACCCGACCGAGCCGCAACCAATGACCGTAACGGTCCGCTCCAGTAGTGGCGCGCTACGCGGATCCTGGCCCCGCCCATGAATCCAGGCGGCGTCGGCGCGGGCGACATTCGATCGCAAAAGCGGCGTGGGTGAATAAGTTCGTGCGATCGCCCATTCGGGTGGCACCTCGGCATCCCGAAACCCCTTGGTAAGCGGTCGCTCAACCCGTCCCGTTCGAGATAGTACGCGTCGCGCCGAGGTTGTCGTTACCGCCATCAGGCCCGGTCCGCCCCGGCCTTCGGCTCCCATCAGCACAAGAGTATCTTCCGGCAATGCTGATGCAACAGTCCCGAGCGTAGCCAGCGCATCCTCCCCGCTACGTTCTGCGATCGGTAGAAGGTCGGCCGCGGTGACCGGATATTCAGACGGAAGGAGCGGTTCGCCAAGCCAGATCAGGGCAGCCTGCTCAGTCCGCCAAGACCTGCCGGGGGCCGCGTCGCGATAGTCTGTTAGCCACTTCTCCAGTGACGCCTGATCGTCACCTACAACGACCAACCCTTTCCCGTCCCGCCATGAGCGGACCACGCGTGACGGGGGGCCAGGGCGTACAAGGCTGTAGACGCGCGGCGCATCGGAATCCGAGCCGTAGAACCAGTAGGTCAGAAACTCCTCACGAAAGTCCCTATCGACGATCTTGCCATCGACCAACTCTTCGATGAGCCTGAACGACCGGCCGACAAGATTGATTGCCACGGCGCCGGGCTTCTCGGCATCGACATCGGCCATAAGGGGTAGCAGGCACAGGACACCGTCATGCTCGATATGAGGCCAGGTCATGTGCTCAGGACGATCCACCAGGGCCGTTCGAGGAAAACCGGAGGGAAAGGTGCGACTGAGCAACAGATCGATTCGGCGGTGAATACCGTCGCTGCAGTCAGCGCCGATCCGCCATCCGCGTACGAAGCGACGCGTCGGATATGCCGCCGTTAGGTCGGCCGCGCTCAACTGCTCCTGCGGTCCACCGAGCTCCGTGCGAAGCTCAGCGTCCACAACGAGGGCCGCCCGCTCGAACTCAATATCCGGAGCGGCCTCTCGATTAGGCATGACGGCCGCCGCCGCTAGACAGCACGGCAGCCGACGTCGCACTTTCAAGGCCGATGAGGGCAGCCGATGTTAAGGCCGGGCGCACCATAGACGCGGCCGATCGTGCCTCCTCCTCGCCCCGTTCGCTGAAGAAGGTCGTATCAAAGACCTTGTCCCAGCAAGCCAATGCCTTGTTTCGGGTACAGTCGGTATGAAAGAGCGGCTCGAGCCAGGTAAGCGCTTCCGTGAGTTTATCCCGCAGGAAGGCCGCTTTCGAGTCGCCGGGCCCCGAGGTGATGGTATCACCGTTCGTGACCGGGTGATCGACACTGAGATTGCAATTGAGCCGGTCCCGGATGGCGCGCATGGTCTCATAAAGCGCGCGATCCTCCCTGTCTTCCTCCAGCCAGGCGCGCTCGACGACCAGGACGGAGATGCCGAGCCCGCTCAGAATCCTGCCACACCAGCTACTGCGGCTCCGCGCAAACTTCTTGATCTCGCGGACTAGGCGACGCTCCTGCGTACCGTTGCCGCTATTCTTCAGCTCCCGCTCAAACCAAGCCGTCACGTCGCGGGCATCGGACCGTTTCCAACCGCTCGATGAGGCGAGCTCGTAATAGACTTCACCGCTCTCCTCGACCGTCCGGTAAACGGGCATGTCGACGTGATATCCCTTCTGGTAGAAGATCCGGACGCAGTTCGACCGGACCTCCGGGATACGCGTAAAGCTGCCATCGTCTACGGCGTCACGGACCATTTGCCGAGCCTGGAGAGCGGTCATTTCCGCCCCCCTATCCCCGACCAGGGCCGCCTTCAGGAAATAGACGCCATCGTCGATGTCATAGTCGTTGGCGGGATGCTGGGTCATGGTGAGCATGGCGTAGCTGCCCTGCTTCACGAACTCGTCAGGCTCCTCCTTGCCCGCTTTCTCGAGCCCTTTACAGAGCCGCCGACGATTGGCGTCCCGGCGGTCGCGCATCGCGGTCCGCTCGGATTGTGGCAGCGTCACCTTCTGGTCGTGATAGGCACGGATATCTTTGGAACAATCGAACATCTCTCAGTCCTTGGGCACACGGCTCGGGCCGACAGCGCCGGCGGCCCCTTCCGGCAGCGCGGGAGCGTTCTCAAAAAGACCGCAAATGAGCTCAGCGACCTCGTCGCGCTGAGCGCCGCAACGACTGTTCGTCATGTCAGCATCTGTGCGGGCCTGGTTGACCAAAGCGTTCATCGCGACCTCGCGTGTCTCGTCGAGATCGAGGTAAGGAAGGAGAGCGCCGGGCACTTTCCCGGCGGGGAATCGGATTACGTGACAATCACGATCGAGGTGCCGGCACAGCATCCGGGCGATATTATCGTAGGCGAAAGCCTGCGCATCGATCGACAAGGCGGCAGCCTCGCCACCAAATTTCCACTCACCGAGGCCACGGTTGAGTTCCGTCTTACCGATCTGTTCCCCGGCAGGAACGGGGCAAGTGCCGAGGCAATAGATCTCTATACGATCGCCAGGAGCCGTGACATCAAGCGCATCAACCAGCCCGACGAGGACGGGGTTGTTAGCCCACAACCCGCCATCGACGAAAACGTTATAGCCGTTGCCGCCGTCCGGGTGGTCAATTGCGGCCATGGCCCGGTAGATCGGCGCGGCGCTAGTAGCGAGGCAGACATCGACGAGACGGTAGCCGTCATCGCGCGCTTTGGATCCAGGAACATGCGAAGTCTTGAAGACCCAGCTCCAGTGCTGGCTCATCTCGATCGCTGGAATAGCGAGCGCAATGCTGCGCTCTCGATAGACCTCGCCCAAAGTGGTATCACCGAGAATGTCTTGGAGAGCGCTTCGCAGTGCCTTTTCGCCCGACCGAAGCGCTCCAGGACGGCACCAAATGTCAGTCGGGACACCCGCAAGACCGCGAGGAAGCTTCTTCGGAAATATTGCCGCACCGTGCTCGCGATAAAGAGCAACAATCTCCGCCAGGGGGATTCCTTTAGCGAGGCCGCAAGCGATAATTCCGCCCGTGCTAGTGCCTACGATAAGGTCGAACGCTTTACCGACATCGATGCCAGGAATATCGCGGCGTCGGGCGAAGGCCGCGGCAACTCGATCAAGATAGGTCGCGGTATAGGTCCCCCGCATGCCGCCGCCATCAAGGCTCAACACACGGTAGGTCCTCTGGGTGTTCGTCTGTAACGAATTGATCGCCACTTACTTTCCCCGCCTGTGCACGATTGGCCTCCCGCCGTCTCAGCTCTCCCGAACCGTCGTGCTCGGGCTGCGCTTGCCGTGGGCCGTGGTCACGTACCGGCCGCTGATCGCGCTCCGGTTTTGGGGGCCCGAGCTCCCGCTTTTGCCGGAGCTTTCCCGCACCGTGGTCCGGGGGCTCGCCCGGCCATGGGCCGAGGTCACGAATCGTCCGCTGATCGCGCTCCGGTAGGAGCCACCTTTGCCTTTCGCCATCGCACTTCTCCTCGTCACAGTAGGTTCGGTACTGCCATATGAGATGTATCGGTAGCACGAGTTCGGTTGTCAAGTACGAAAAGTTAGGTTATCCACAAACCGAATATTTTCTCGGGGAACGGAATGCCATCACCACTCGGATCGAAAATCCGCGACTTAAGACGGGGCCGCAACCTAACGTTGGACGACCTTGCGCAGGCGACAGGCAGCTCAAAAAGCTATATGTGGGAGATCGAAAATAAGGATGTGGCACGCCCGTCCGGCGAGAAGCTGAACAAGATCGCCGCGGCGCTGGGGGTCACTCCGGAATATCTTCTTGATGCGACGCGCACAGACGTGACTGAGGATGTCGAGGACGTGGCTTTCTACCGCAAGTATCAGCAGCTCGATGCGGACGCGAAAGCCAAGCTTAAGCGAATATTGGACGTCTTCGACCAGTGACGAAGGAGCCTGCCACTCCCTGCTCTTGGGCTAATCTGCTCAGCACGGCTTGGGGGCCGCGCTTCCCAGTTGATGTGCGGCAGATCGCACTCGAATATTCCATGCGTTTCGGCGACCCGGTCCACACCGTAGCGCCAGCCGACGTGTCGAACTTTGAAGGTGCGCTCTATCCCCTGAGCAAGAAGGGCGGGTGGGCGATCCTATACAACCCTTCGATCACTTCCAAGGGCCGGATCAACTATACCATTGGACACGAGTTCGGCCATTATCTCGTTCACCGCTCGCTTAGCGCCGCCGGATTTGAGTGTGGGCAGGCCAACATGATGGCCACATCACGCCATGTGCGACGCAAAGAGATTGAGCAGGAGGCCGACCGCTTCGCCTCATATCTCCTGATGCCGCTGACGGACTTTCGGGCGCAGATCGGCCGCGACCCGATGAGCTTGGATCTTCTAAAGCACTGCGTTGACCGCTACGATGTTTCCTACACCGCCGCCGCTCTGAAATGGCTGGAGAGCACGACCGCTTGCGCCGTCGTCGTCGTTGCCACCAACGGCTTCGTGAATTGGTGCTTCCGCAGCAAGGCCGCACAGAGGGCGCGCATTTATTTCCCATCCGGTATGGAGCTGCCGGTAGGTTCAATTGCTGCTGGCGGTTGTGTGCCGGCCAACGACTCGCTTGGCGAGACTCTCGCGGCCGGCGTCTGGTCACCGAATCGCGGCGTCCGGGAGATGACAATCACCGCCGATCAATACGAGATGACCATCTCGCTTCTGGTCTTCGAAGATGCCGACTGGCGCTTGCGCGGGTGGGAGGACGAACCAGCACCCGTTGTGTTGGACCGGATGGCAGGGACGAGCCGCTAGCCCACCGCAAACCACAAGTTAGGCCGAACACAGGATTGGCGTGCCTACGGTCAGGGGGCGCAGAAGATCCGGAGTTGAACACCGACAGATTGGCATGCCGAATAGGTTGACATCACGAGATGATAGAACTGCAGCACATGCGGCTCTGGCTGCTTCTTTGCGAACTCTCTCTTCAGCTTGCCCGCCGACAGCATACCGCTCGAGCAGACCAGCCAGATCGAGCGCTCCGTGTTCGGCGAGGCACGCAGCTGCTGAAAGGCTCGTCTGAACGCCTTTGACGACCGGCCATGCCGCCGTCGCTGTACCGTCTGGGTGACCGTTTTACCCTTGTTGCTGAGCCGCCATAGCCCGTCGAAACGGGCCTGACTGCCCGGAAGCGCCTCCCCATCGCTCTTCATGTAGGCGAGGTTCTTCACCCCCTGCGCGCAAACATCGTAGAAGGCGGAGGCTGACACGCCGGGTTTTCCCTTCTTCCACTTGGCGACTACAAGCGTCGCCCGCTGGCTATCCGGCCGATCGTCAATTGCAATGAAATCCCCGACCTCGTCCTGCAGATCGTCGCAGACGAGATCGGTGAAGGTAGGGCCAAGATGGTGGGGGCCGGGACCGGGCTTGAGAGCCTCGTCCAAGAAGGCGAAAAGCGATCCCACCTCCCAGCCCGGCTGCAGGCCCTGGCTCAATGCTCCCTTCTCCCCGGTGATCTTGTCTAAGCCAGTCACGGGCGTGAGGAGGTCAAGCACAAGTGCGGCCGGGCCGTCCGATCTCGAGAGGTCGAAGTCGGCCTTGTAGAAGCTGCCGTTCATGTAGGTGTGATCGAGTCCCGCCGTGATGATCCTGAAAGGCTGGAGCTGGTTCAGCCGTCGAACGAAGGAGATTTTGGCGTTTTCCTTCGACTTGATCTCGCTCAGGCTTGGTGAAACGAGCCAATACTTGCGCTTCTTCCTGTTCCAGTCAATCCAGACGTTATGATCGGCGGCGTCCACCCGCAGGACGAACCTGAAGCGGCATGGCGCGTCAGGGTCAGCGTCTGGCTTGACGCCGACGCACAGGTCTTCAGCCTCAATCTTTGACGTGGAGCCTCCGCGCTCGAAGCCACCGCTCACCTCGAGCATGTCAATCAAGATATTGATCGGGGTGGTGTCTGCGGGGACGTCGGCGGGTAGCGCGAATCGACCGAACAGGTTGGCTGTGGCTGCCCCCGCGTCAAGTTCGTCGTTAACTTCCGCGCACCAGCTGGCGAACTCATCGGCAGTCAGTTCGGTGCCGCGCCCGTCTCTAATGCGAGAGCGAGAAAAGCCGACCGCACGTCTGGTGGTCTTTCCGTCTACACGCTCTATAAGGCCGGTGGCGCGTGTGACAACATTCATATGCTCACCTACGAATACTCCTGACCGTTCGAGGGAGCGAGCCGAGAGGCTCCGCGACCGAAGAGCGAGAGGTCCAAGGTCTGTATTCTTGAGGTTGATGAACGAGATTTCATTGTTGGCCCCCTGCGGCAGTAGGGCTCCAAAGCTTTTCGGACCTAGTCTGGTGCCGATACCCTCAACTTCATCTATGTAGAGTCCCGCGCTGTCATAGAAGAAAAGCCTGCCCTCGCGCTTGGCGTAGATAGTTGCCTCCAACCCTGGCGCTTGGAAAAGGTAGCTATTCAGGAATGGCGATGGAGTGAGCCGCAGTGTGAGGTGGTAGCGGCAGTTGCCGTCGGCCGTTGCCCCTTCGAACGCCACATGACGATCCTCCTTATCGAGCAGCTTACGAATCTCATCTGAGAAATCATCCATGTTGAAGATTGGACCTGATGAGAAGGCCACAGCAGCACTCGGGAAGCGCAGATCAGCGCCCAAGCCTTGGTCATCGAGATCGACGCGCCTGCGGAACTTGCCGGCAATGTAGTCGAGCGTGGGCAGCGCTGCGACTAGGTCATCAAGGACCTTGCTGTCATTCCGGATGTAGGGCTTGCCGCCGTTCTCAATCGACGCCTTGTCGTACACAAGGAAATTCTCCCATTCCGTCGCAACGTCACTTCCACGGGGTGCAAGCACGAGCGCACTAGTAGGTGCTTCGCCGAGTGGCCCGGGGTGGCGAATGAGTCGTCCGACCTGCTGCACGAGCATGCGAGTGTTGTTGAAGGGCTCGTAGAGCGCGAGCATCTTGCAGGCGGGATCATCGATTCCTTCGATCAGCATGAACTGGTGTATCAGGAAGCGCTCGTCGCGCTGCGCGAGCTTCACTGGGACGGCGCCCATCATGCCCGCCTTCGCTTTGGGCGAAAAATTGTGGTGGATGGCCAACACACCGTCGGTGCGTACGCCTAGCGCAGCGGCAAGGGCCCGGTACATGTCCGCCACCGACTCCTCGCTCGCGCAACGCACGATAATCTTGCTGCCGGCGTCGAGTAGACCCTTCGCCGTAAGTTCATCGACCCGGGCAACGAGATTGGCGGCGAAGCCCGCCGCATCCTGGGGCAGATGCTCTTCGAATATCTCGACACCGCGAATCAAGTTGTTGTCGACGGCTTCCTGGAACGAGAGGAAGTATATGTGCGCGTCGTCGACGTCGAATACCTTGAGGTCGCCGCGAAAAGGGGTGGCGCTGAACAGGACCGTAGGAACGGCGAATCCGCGGACAACCTTCGCCCAGAGCGGTGCCGGTTCCCGGTGCCCCTCGTCGAAGAGAATAGTGCCAACACGGCCATGGAGCAGATTGATACGGCCTGCAGCCTCGATCTGTTGAACGCTCTGGACTGTACTTACAAGGATGATGCGCTTGCCCCGCTCCGCGTCCAGCCGGGCCGGCAACCCTTCCACCTCGCTGGGCAAGACATTCCAGACAGCGTCGGGCCGCCAGGCTACATCCGCTGCGATTTTATCCCAGAAGCTGCCGCTGAATTGGTCGGTGAGCTGCTCAACTAGCGCGGCCGATGGGCAAACCACGAGCACAGTGTGGTCACCGCACCGTCGGCTGGCAATAGTGGCCATGACGCCCGTTTTACCGGTGCCCGTGGGCATCTGCACCAGACACCCCCTGGTGCTTTCGGAAGCGAAGTAGGCCTCCACGGCCTCGACAGCTTTGGCTTGATGGGGCCATAGTGCAAGGTCTTCAACCAAAAGAATCTGTCCTTCGAAGCAACCCCGTCTGACCGCACCAAACAGACCCCGTTGACGTCTTGAGCCCGTAACGCCCAAGGCGCAAGCTTGAGGGGCGCGGTGTATGGGGGCGGCAGCAGTTTCGTGTGCGTGTCATCCATAAATGCGCTTCGGACGAGCTATGACGGACATTTCAGGATCAATATTCACTTAGAAAGCGAGCCTCGGCTTTCCCAATTGTCAGCTCAGACGCCCGTCTACCCTGGCACGCCGATGCTGGCGCAGCATAGAAAAGCCACCACCCGCAACCTATAACTAACAGGCGGCGTGCGCCTCCCCTTCTCCCAGTTGAGATATGTGTCAGCTGCGACACCGATCCTGGCGGCCGCCTCACGCTGCAATAGGCCCAGCTGCCGACGCCTGCGCCGTAACTGGGAGCCCAGGTCGTTGCCCGATATCCTTTGGATCTCCGGCTTTTCCTGTCGCAGGGTCGCGGTCACCCCTGGCAGCAAGAAGGCAACGCGATCACACGGATTCATCGCCGCGACGAGCTGGACTCGAGCCGGAAAGGTGACGTGGGCATTGGCCCGGGCGACGCTGACCGTTCCCGTCTCGAGCGGCTGACGAAGCGAATCGAGGGCCGAGCGCTGGAATTCGGGAAGCTCGTCGAGGAACAATATGCCGAGATGGGCAAGGCTGACTTCGCCCGGGCGAACCCGCAGGCCGCCGCCCACCAGCGACACCATCGAGGCGCTGTGATGCGGAGCGCGGTAGGGCCGGGTTCGGATCAGTCGGCCGCCCGAGAGGGTCCCGGCGACGCTTGCGATCATCGACACTTCCAGAGCCTCGGCCGGAGTCAGCTCCGGCAGGATCCCGGGCAGGCAGGCCGCGAGCAGCGACTTGCCGGCGCCGGGCGGCCCGACCATCAGCAGATTGTGACCGCCCGCGGCCGAGATTTCGAGGGCGCGCTTGGCCGCCTCCTGGCCCTTCACCTGGGCGAGATCGGGGCCGAAACCCGGCGGCTCCGCCTCGCCGGGCGCCGGCGGGGAGAGAATGGAGCTGCCGCGGAAATGATTGAGGAGTGCGATGAGATCGGGCGCGGCGACGATCTCGACGTCTCCGGCCCAGGCGGCTTCGGCACCCTGCGCGGCCGGGCAGACGAGGCCAAGGCTTCGCGCCGAGGCGTTCATCGCCGCCAGAAGGACTCCGGGCGAAGGCGCGATCCGGCCGTCGAGGCCGAGCTCGCCGACCGCGACATAGCCGGCCAGGGTCTCGGCATCGATCGCCCCCAGGGCGGCGAGCATCCCAAGCGCAATCGGAAGGTCGTAATGCGATCCCTCCTTGGGCAGGTCCGCCGGCGAGAGGTTGACGGTGATCCGCTTGGGCGGGAGCGACAGCCCGATCGCGGCGAGGGCGGCGTGGACCCGCTCCCGGCTCTCCGCCACCGCCTTGTCGGGCAGGCCGACGACGAGGAATTTGGGCATTCCGGCCGAGATCTGGACCTGGACTTCTACCGCGCGAGCCTCCAGCCCGAGAAATGCCACCGTGGCGACGTGCGCGACCATGAGTTGCAACCCCTCCCGATACGCCTTTTCGGTGAATCCATACTCGTTAGTCAACGCTTTCCGCGAGCCAGGTCGGCCGGTATTTGACGAAGCCTGCGAAGAGGCCGAACGTCGGCGCCAACAGGGGAGGCACGGATGAGCGGTTATATGGTGATGGCCTGGTTCGGCGGCACCAACGGCTTCTACATGGTGAATTCCGCGACGCCGGAGGGCGCGCGCGCAGAGGTCGACAAGCTCCTCGGCCAAAGCAATGCCCAGGCGCTGACCGTGCTCAGCGACGACACGCTCGAGTATTTCGAGGTCCGGCCGGGCCGGCCGCACCTCTGCTTCAGCGCCCTCCCCGGCTCGAACGGCGTATTAGGCGAGGTGAACAGCAGCAAGTTCGACATGGGCTGACCAGGCGTCTTGCGCGGCTAACACAGCTTTCCCACATGAGTGGGCATGGGCAGGATCGACTGGCGGCACCTGACGAACTATCCGGCCGTGCGAAGCGCGCTGGTGGTGGTCGGCTTCATCCTGATCGGCCTCACTCCGCTGATCGGCCCGATCCCGGGCCCGGGCGGGGTCGTCGTGTTGGGCGCCGGGCTTTCGCTGGTTCTGCGATACAGCGCCTGGGCCAAGCGCTATTATGTCCGCTTCAAGCGCCGCCATCCGAAGAAAGGCGACTGGACGGACTGGGGCCTCAGGCGCCCCAGCGCCAGGCGGCGGCAGGAGCGGCTCAAGGCCGAGCAGGAGGCCGCGGCGGCCATGGGGCAATTGACTTTCGCGGACGATTTGCCTAACGGGACCGCCGACCAAGGCCGCTC
>WUUC01097053.1_pt1 | contig 35869 bp, 42 predicted proteins | sample 6278441 | NCBI WGS metagenome assembly WUUC01 (sample SAMN13675441, study PRJNA597444) | soil metagenome | isolation source: soil | place: USA: Washington | collected 2017-10
CTTAGCTCAGTTGGTTAGAGCTACTGACTCTTAATCAGTAGGTCCAGGGTTCGAGTCCCTGAGGGGTCACAAGAAAGGGTTCACTCGATTGAACCCTTTTCTTTTTATTGTTTAATAAACTCTACACGCCGGTTGTTTGCCTTTCCTTCAGGGGTATCGTTTTTATCCGCCGGTTGGCTTTCTCCTTTACCATCCGTTTCCATTCGTTCCGCATCAATTTTAAATTCATTGGCCAGGGCATTCTTTACTGAGGCCGCCCTGTTTTTAGAAAGCATGAGGTTGTCCGCATCTTTTCCGTCTGCATCGGTATGCCCGATGATCTTTACTTTCACACCCGCATTTTCACCCAGCACGGCGGCAATATCTTTCAGCACACCATATGATTCCGGCTTAATTTTCTCACTATTTACGTCAAATAAAATACCACGGGTAACAAATTTTCCTTCAGTAATGAGTTTATTACGGGTATCCGGAGAGCCAATCGCCAGCTTGATATTACTGATTAAATAACGGTCCGCTTCGTTGTGCATACCACTCCAAAGTTCAAACAATAGGCTGGTATAATTTTTACCCGTAGCAAACGCCCGCGGCAGGTCCAATACTTTTTCTTCATTAAAATAGACACGAACTCTTTGCTTCTGCCGCCATACCGATACATTTAATTTTGTTTTTCCTGCGTTGCTGTTAAACTGGCTTGTATTTACTTCATTGTTGATCACCTGTTCACCATCTTCATAAGTAGTAACATACGCAGTGCCACCATTCGATCCTGCACTGGCGGGATGAACACCGATTTTTACACCCGACCTTTTTTCCAATGGAATAAAACTATAATCGAAAGCCTTCTTATCATTACTGCCGGTCAGGAAAAACAACTGCAGCGGGTCGGAATAAAAACTGAATTTTTCGTTGCAGATCACATCAAACTGAAACGTAAAGTTCTCGGGCAGGTTGGTAATATACTCCGGGATAAAACGACCTTTCTTACTGACCATCAACCAGTGTCCCGCCTGACCTTCAGCTGTTACAACTTCGCCACTTCCATTGGTATTCCATTTCCCTGGAAAATCGCCAATGGCATCCTGGGCAAAGTCTTCTGTGACCAGGACCTTTTCACCGGGCACAAAATCGAATTTGGAATAAGTAGCCAATGTTGGCGAAGATGTTTTCTCCGTTGTTTCGTCAGCAACGCCACCAGCGTTGCTTTCGGTACTGCTTTGATTGCCCGGGTTGGTATCGCCGGGATCGTTGGAATCTTTGCCGTTCTTATCTTTTTTATTGGTGCCCGCTTCATCAATGGGTTTGGTAGCAGCATTTGAAACTTTCTCTGCTATTTTTTCCGCCACCTTATCTTCCGTTCGTTGTTTGGTACGGTTTATAACTCTTTTTAATATTTGGGCATCTGCCCGGTTCAATACAACAAGCAGTAAGGCGAGCAAGAATAACTTTTTCATTTTGATATGTTTTCCTGGTGTTGCGAAGCAGTATTTAGTACAAAGTCGTTTACACAGGGGAGTCAGGAGAAAAAATGATCTTAAAATACGGCTGCCGGTATCAACGATCACAGTAAGTAAAGTCAGGTACTGATCTTAAAATTGCGTTGTGAAAAGTTACAATATTCATGCGAACGAACCTATACAACAAACAGGGTAGCCGGAAAAGAAATAAATAAGGATATTGCTGCAAATATCAAGCCCGTGTTTTTCATCTTTTCCCGGTTAATACCTTTGCGCATAAATTATTCAGGTACTCGTATACGTTCACAAACAAATCATCTATGATCACACCCGAAGTATTATCACTGGCCCGCCAATTATGGCACTATCACCACATGAACCACCAGCCTGCGAAAGCCGATTGCATCCTCGCATTGGGCAGTCATGATCTGCGGGTAGCCGATCGTGCCGCCGAACTCTACCTGCAGGGATGGGCGCCGCTGGTGATCATGTCAGGCGGGCTCGGCAATTTTACCCAGGGTATGTGGACCGAAACGGAGGCCGACCAGTTTGCCGCCATCGCGATACAAAAAGGAGTGCCAGCCGATGGGGTATTAATAGAAAATAAGTCCAGCAATACCGGGGAGAATATTTTATTTACACAGCAATTATTAAAAAGCAAAGGTCTTGATCCGCAAACATTCATTGTAGTACAGAAGCCCTATATGGAAAGAAGATCGTATGCTACATTTAAAAAACACTGGCCCGATAAGGAACTGCTGGTCACGTCGCCGCAAATACCCTTTGATGAATATGCCACCGATGAGATACCTATGGAAAGAGTGATCCATATTATGATTGGCGACCTGCAGCGCATCAAACTATATCCCGCCAAAGGATTTCAAATACCGCAAGACATACCGGGTGAGGTATGGCAGGCTTATGAGCAATTGGTAGCAGCAGGTTTTGATAAACATTTGGTGAAAGAATAAAACACTGCATCTTAACTGAGAAGATGTAAAGAAGGAAGGATGCACAAGGCTTAATGATATGCTTTCATTTTTACGATACATTGCTTCTTGAAGCCCTTGCGGTTAAACCTTATAAGATGTCCTGCTGAAAAAGCAAAGCTGCCACATGGTTCACTGAATTTCTCTTATCGCCTTTTCATCTTCCCGGCAAGATCATAACAAAACAACTATTGATAGCTGGATGAAAAGGTTGAAGACCTGGCTGAAGAGCAATCAATATCTTTAAGAGCTTGTTGTATTTGAAGCAACCGCTAATTTTTTTGAACATAGGAGGCATATAAAAACATAGTTTTTCATATAGAGATCTATGTGTTTCCTTCTATTGTGCGCTATGTGACTATGTGGTTCCATTACTTGTATAGCCTTCTCATCTTCCCGTCATTATCATCTTCATATTAATGCACAAAATTAAGGCTGCCATTGCTGGCAGCCTTAATTGCACAAGACAAAGACAGACCAGTTTAAAGCACAGGGATAGTGAACTGTCCTGTATAAACACTGGTGGCTACGTTTTTCGCATTCTGCGAAATAAAGCCCACCCATGTTTGCACTTCAAGACCGGCAAAAGCAGCTATCGCTATATTGTCTGTCTCCGTGCTGCGCTCTGCACCAAAGTCAAAGATGCATTGACTGCGTTCCGGACAATACACTACAAGTATAGCGTTGTCTGTTGGTGCTGCTTTACCCATACCGCTGTTATCGGTCCAGGTATAGGTAATGGAAGTGCCTGCACCCAATTCGGCTTCGGGGTTCAGCGCATTGGGAAGATCGCCGCGACTAACCAGCACCATGCTGTAATCCAACTCGTAATCAGGAAAAATACCGGTAACGGCATTTTTAATGTTGTAGCTCAATGCACTGTTGAAGCCGCTCATCTTTACAGCCATTGACTTAAAGCTTACATGAAGCAGCGGCGTCATGGTTTGTAAAAAACGAAGGATCAATGCAAACCTTGCACGCTGCTCCAGTTGCAGCAGAGAAGGTTCGCGTTCTGTTGGCAGCGGCCTGCTGCGGATGTAGGGGATACCCTTCCAGGTACCGCCGATTACCGTTCCTACTGTGCCCGAAAAAGGGCCGAGGATGCCTTTGGAAATAATGCCCATAAGTTTTGGGGTTTTTAATTAGGAAATTGGTTTATACAACAAGCCCTTGCAGGGTTAACATGTATTGCCGCAATGGCGATGTTGCTTTTTATAAACTGATGATGGTATCAAAAAAGTATGACTGCTTCATGGTTTGCCGGCGATTGCATGGCATTGCCATCACATTCCGGCTTTATCATCGTCTTGCATTTACTTTCCTGTTATTGCCGCAAAGTTTGCAATGCACTGCGCATAAGGCTTGCAGCCATCGGGGCATTTTCATTTGCCGCCGCTTTGTCAGTAACCAGGGTATGTACCGCATCGGTTTTCCTTCGGATCCCTGTCGGATTTTTTAAATCCTGGCAACTTGTTCAAAGGAACATGGTAATAACAAGAACATAACAAAACCATAAGGAGACCGCCACGAAATGGCTGCTAAAAAAGCCATGCTGTTTTGGCAGGGCAACTCAATTGCAAAGATTTTATTGGAGTAACAAAATATAAAGCCGGCGATAAATACAAATTTGAATTACTGCTGGCATGGCGTTGAAAACACCGGGAAAAAATGGTGTTTTCAACGCTGCTCATTTATCGGGCTGGTATTACATTTATTAAACCATAAACCCATCTTACATGAAAAAACGCCACCGGCCCGCAGCATCCACTGCGGCCAAATCCTCTTATACAACCAGTAACACTTACGAAGAATGGCTCGATAGCCAGGATGTATGTTTGATGCTGCACATCAGCCGCCGCACCCTGCATACACGGCGGCGGGCTAAGCTATTGCCCTACTATAAAATGGGCGGCAAGTTTTATTATAAGCGCAGCGATGTGGACAAGAGCATGGAAAAAGGAAAAGTAGTTTAACGAACTATTGCCGGGTAAGAAAAAGAAAATTGCATTGCCAAAATGAATGACCGTGCCGAAGATTTTTTTACTGATGAGCGATGAATGATGCTGCCTGTAAAACCAATGACGATCCGTTAGCTATCAGATCGACCCTGCCTTAGCCACACTACCCATACCTCTTTGTCGCCGCCTTTACTTCAGGATATTTTTCTTCATACTCCCGGATATAGTTCTGGATTGTGTCTATTACCATTTCCATATCTTTTCGTACCTGCTGATCGGAGAAGCGGAGAAAGTTCAGGCTCATGCTTTCTAATATTTGCTGCCGCTCTTTATCTTTTATTTGCTGTATTGGTTCATAATGATAACCACCATCTACTTCTATTACCAGGTTGAGCGGCTTGCAATAAAAGTCTACGATATAATTGTTCAATGGTTTCTGGCGGTTGAAAGTGTATTTCATCATTCCTCCGGCACGTAGTTTTTTCCAGAGTAATATTTCTCCTAATGTAGAATGGTTTCGTAACTGGCGGGAAAATTCTTTGAGGTTTGTATTGTATGGCAGATACCACATGGATTAAAAATAGTAAGTTCTGGTTTTTTTTAGAAGGGTTCTTTTTTGGGTGGGATGTGCATCCCCCTTTGGGGATATTCTTTAAAGGGCAGAGTCTGACTTTCCCCCTTGGGAAAGGGGAGTTGTGACAGCCCTTTGGGGGAGGTTGTACGAGCCTGAATGTTGTAGTACGGAAAGTTGCTTTGAATGTTCTTCGAATGGCAGGCTGTTTCCCTTCCCCCTTGCAAGGGGGATAGAGGAGACTGCAAATAACATACTATACATAAAGGGGATCGCACCACCCACAAACGCTACTCCTTTTTCTTCCGCACCTTCTTCTCCTTCACAAACAACCCACTTGTATACTTATCATATAACTCAAACAAAAACTCTATCCGTTTGGCTTCGCTGGTAAAGGGTTGCGGACGGTAGCAAAGATCAACCGCTTTATCTAAAGCCTGGTGTGCTTTTACCAATACCGGCGGCATGATCTTAGGATCGTATAAATCTGCTAAACTGCTATCAGGAAAACCTGCCCTTGCATCTAATACAGCTTGTGCTGCTTTTTCTACTGTTTCTTTTTGTTTATCGGTGGGGGTTTGAGGCCAGGGGAAATTGTTGTAGACTAAAACGTTTGAATATCGATAGTCGCTTTTAATTCTTCCACAAATATATTTTATCCAAATATTATGCATTTCAGAAGTCATAATGCCAAAATGAAAAAGGTTAGCATTAGGTAATGCTGTGCAAGAATCACTAACAATAGTTTCAGAGGTAAAAAAACCAAAAGGAATATATCTCCTATTTTCGGAAGAATGACGTGGGATGATTATATAGTTATTTTTAGGTTGCCTGATTTCAGAAAATAATGTCGGAGTAGCAGCTTGTTTCTTCACAGATTCTTTGGTACTATTCAATCTGAATTGCCGTATATTTTCAAGTCTTTTTAAAATATGAGGCATTGTTTTTAAATCAGAAGGCTTTGCATCAACCATCCAAAGGCACCATCTATTTTTGCCATTTAAGAATTCGTGGCTGCTTAGGATTGGTTTAATGTATTTTAAGGAAAATGGTTCTAAATTAATAAATTCATTCTTTTCCTCATCTGTTAAAAAGAAATTTCCATCATCAACAGGTTTGCTGCCATAAATCATCTTTGGAACATCACAAATTGGGTTTGTTCTGCTTAATATAATTGAATCATTGCCTTCTACTAAATAGGGGTTAATATTTTTTACTTTTATTTCATGGGGTTCTCCTTTAATATTATCATACTCGAAAATAACTTTCTGGTGAATATCGAAATTTACAAAGCCAATTATCACGACATGAACAGCTGCATTTCCTTTCGCTTCGTTACTCCAACTAAATGTTCTATGAGCGAAGAAAATTTTTATATGATACTTACTAAAGAGTTCATTCCATAATACACCAACCTGCTCACCTTGTGCTATTGAATTTGTACTTACAAATGCACATCTTGTAAAGCTTGCTTCGCTTTCAACAATCCCAGCTTTAAAGAAATGGCTTGTTGATTTCAAATACTGAGCTGCTTTGATATACCATGCTGTCACATAATCTAAAACTCCTGCACCATTTACTCCTTCGCCATTTGTTCCCGCAAATATTAAATCCATATCTTCTTTCTGTGAAGCATTTTGTAAATGCTTCCCAATAAACGGCGGATTACCCAATATATAATCATACTTCGCTTCTTCTTTCTCCCAAGGTAATGGCTCTATCAAACTCTGCCAGTCAGTCCGCAATGCATTGCCACAAACAATAGTGGCGCTCTTCTTCAACGGGATCCGTTTAAAATAATCGCCAAAGTCTACACTGGCTTGCTCGTTCATCTGGTGGTCCATCAGCCACATAGCTACCTGCGCTATCTGGCTGGGAAATTCTTCATACTCTATTCCATAAAACTGGTCTACATCTATTAAAAAATAATCGTTGATACTGGTTACCTGCTGGCCCTTCAATAATAGTTTTACTATTTCCAGTTCCAGCACCCGTAGCTCACGGTAGGCAATGATCAGGAAATTGCCGCAGCCACAGGCAGGGTCCAAAAAACGCAGCTTACTTATTTTCTCGTGCAGTTTTTTTAAATTCTTCTTATCGTTCTTTACGCTTTCAAACTCTTTGTAAAGTTCATCAAGGAACAATGGCCTGATCAGCTTGAGTATGTTCTTTTCGCTGGTATAATGCGCCCCGAGGTTACGTCTTGCTTTTTCATCCATTACACTTTGAAACAGCGAACCAAAGATGGCAGGTGAGATCTTGCCCCAGTCAAGGGCGCAACAATCTAATAAAGTTTTGCGCATGCTGCTGTCGAACGCAGCATGCGGCAGGCTTTCTTCAAACAGCTTGCCATTTACATAAGGAAAAGCGGCAAGGCTTTCATCCAGCAGTTTCAGGCGTTTGTCTTCGGGTGTGTTCAATACCTGGAACAGGTGGGCTATATGTGCGGCAAGGTCGCTGCCGTCTTCTTTTGTTTTCAGGTCGAGCAGGTCATGAAAAATACTTTTATCAAAGATGCCGGTATCATCGGCAAACAAACAGAATACAAGGCGCACCAAATACAGTTCCAGCACATGACCCTCATAGCCTGCGGCTTTCAGCTTATCGTGCAGGCGGCCCATGCGTTCGGCCGCTTCTATATTTACAGGGTCCTGTTCTTTATAAGTTCTTTTCTGGTAACCGGCCAGCAGTGCAAAGGCCTGGATATTTTTCAACAGGTCTTTTAAATGAAATTCCGTTTTATGCCCGTCTTCATTATATACATGAAACGTATGGAAGTCGCAGATCACGATCAGACGGGGGAGCTCATGCTCCTGCAATCCGTGGCAATATTCTTTGGCCTGTGTATAGCCTTTATCAAGGTCTTTGCCCTTGCTTTTCATTTCTACCAGCAGCATACCCGGCCAGAGCAGGTCGATATAACCAGCGCCTTCGGTAAGCTTTTTTACTTTATGCTCGAAAGTGGCTACACGTTTTTTGGTGATGCCGAATACATTCAGCAATTCAATCAGGAACTCTTTGGCGTCGGCTTCTTCCCGTTCGGTATGTTGCCATTCTTTGCTAAAGGCGATGGCCCTGCTTTTGATCTCATTCCAGGATAATGGCATTACAATGTTGGCTTATGTGAGTTGCTAATGTATCGATTGTTTTTAAAACAGGTGGAAATGGCATTAACGCCGGGGAAAAGAAAATTGGCTGCTTAGTTCTCTTTTATCGGAATACTAACTAATTTAGCAAAATGAAACTGAATTATTTTAGTATCACCGTTTACATAAAGGACAGGGCGAGGCCGCTGACAGGAGTAAGGCAGTATACTACGGATAAATATGATGATGTGTACGAGATCACTAAAAAAAGCCTGCTGAAGTTTTATTATCTCAGCGATATTATTAAAATAGACGTTTGGCAACTCAATGCAAACTCGCCGCTGGTGCAGGAGTATTTAGCAAAAAAAGAAAAGAAAAAAAACACGGCAGGATAACTGCCATCGGCTTCTATCGCAAGCCAGGATACGGAAGATTTAAAATATTCTATGGCACGGAGCATACTTTGCATCGCACTGGGAATATGTATCACCGGAAGGAAGGCTTACCGTAATATCACAAAATAATTAGCTTTACTTCTCAACAATCATCTATGTACCGCGCATCATATCATTCATTAAAAAATGATAGCAGGATAGAATGCATTATCGCGGCTCTGTGCATAATAGTTTATTGCGGTTCTCTTTTCTTTCCGTTGCTGGATAAAGATGCGGCTCATCATGCCAATATCGCCCTGCATATGTACGAGACTGGCGATTATTTCAGCCTCATGGACAGGGGAGAGGATTACCTCGACAAACCGCATCTTTTATTCTGGACCACACTGGCCTTTTTTAAGCTATTTGGTGTAACAACTATTGCTCACCGCCTGCCGGCGGTATTATTTGCACTGGTCTCGGTTTATTGCACATACCGGTTGACCCGCCATCTTACTAACCGCCCCACAGCGAGAATAGCGGCTATTATTTTGGCTACGGCACAGGCTTTTGTTTTGTCGGTTAATGATGCCCGTATGGAAACACCGCTTACGACCGGCATCACGCTTGGCCTCTGGCAGTTGATAGTGTATACGGACAAAAAAAAATTTGTTCAACTGCTGCTGGGCACATTAGGCATAGCCATCGCTTTCGCCACCAAAGGATGGCTGGGGCCGGTGATCGTATTCATTGCGGTATTCTTTCACATCCTGCTCAACCGGCGATGGGGCGTATTCACCGCGCCTGTTACCTGGTTGTGCATTCCATTGTTCTTGTTATTCATCAGCCCGGTGTTGTACGGTTATTACCTGCAGTATGATCTTCACCCCGAAAAGATGATAAGAGGAAGGGATCAGATCTCCGGCGTAAAATTTATATTGTGGGAACAGCTTTTTGAACGCTATAAAGGGTTTGACAAAAAACGCTACAGCGATCCATTCTTTTTATACCATACATTTATGTGGGCCTTCCTGCCATGGTGTATCGTGGGATACCTGGCTTTGTTTTTTTGGCTCCGCAGGATGCTGTGGTTAAAAAAATGGCAACACCCTGTCGCCTTCGCTGCACTGTCCTTTGGTTTTATATTGGTAACGTTGTCATTTTCGAAATTCAAGATGCCGCATTACCTGATCATGTTGTTCCCGCTCGTTGCTATTTTTACTGCGCCTTATCTGCGGCATGTATTGTCTTTTAGGAAAGGGATCAAACTGATCTTTCCTGTGCAGGCATTTCTTGCGATCGTTATGATGTTACTGGCTGCTGCTTTGAATTATTATTTTTTTAAACCTGTGAATCTGTTCCTGCTGATTTCAGGGCCGGTGTTGCTGGTAGTGATCGTTGCGTTATGGGTCAATAAGCAACTGCAGAAGGGAATGAAAATAATTTATCTCAGTGCGGCGGCATCCCTGCTATTTAACCTTATGCTGAACTATAATTTCTTTCCGCAATTATTAAAATACCAGGCAGGCAATGTAATGGCAAAGACATTGAAAGAAAAGAATATTTCCATCCCGGCCAGAGAAATCATCCTGCTGGAACCCAATGCGCACAGCTTTGATTTTTATACCGGTAACAATCATACACTATTATCATTGGATCAGTTTGATTCAGCGTACCCTCAATTGCAGGATAAATATTTTATAATGAGCCAAAGAGATAAAAACGTATTGCAGGAAAAGGGTTATCGTATAGACCCCATTATAAGCCAGCAAGATTATAACGTCGCAAAAGTTAGTCTTCGCTTTTTAAATCCTGTCAGTCGTGAAAAACGATTGGATACACTGATGCTTACCAAGATCCACCGCTAATGGCCCGCCTCAACGCTGTGTTTGAAAGATCTGCTTATTTTTTGGATCTAACATAATAAGAAAGAATAAGAGAGCTCCAACACATTCGAGCAATTCTGCATTTTTGCCGTGCGGTATAAGTGCGGTAAGCAGGATCAGCAATAAAAAACCGGCAACCTGGTACACGCGGGGAACGGGTAAGCCCAGTGCATCAACGCTTCTTTTTACCGTACCGATTTTATGGTAGAGTACAGGTACAACCGCTAAATAAAAAGCGAGACCAATAACAAGCAGCAAAGAAAAAATGAGTTTATTCAGTTTAACGCCGCCTACTATAAGGTTGTGCAGGTTGGTCTCACGTTGCGCATTGTTTTGTTCAAAATAGCCCGGTGACTTAATGCCGAGGATACGTTGGCCCCATGATATTTCTTCGCCGGCGGAAAAGAATAGAAAAATGCCGAGGCAAAAAATAACCAGTAAGAACCACCTGTTCCTTTTATTAAACAAATTTCTAAACCGGGTAAGACAAACAATTGATCCGGACAATAGCGCTGCGACAGTTATCCATTCCACTACACCATCTTCCTGCACATACCGTTCAAACAGTGGCAGGTTGGTATAAAAAAGAATAAATCCGGCGGCGAGGATAAAGGTTCCTAAAACTAAAACGGCGGCTTGTATCGCTGACACTTTATGGTTTGTCATCCGATAACATTTAGAATTGTAAAATTAATGCAGGCCGAAGTGAGAAAGAAAATATTTTTTTTAACCCTGGCAGCGTTCGAAAATGGGGTTGGGTGTACGCCGCAATTCCGTTTTACTTTTGCAGTGTTTACCCGGCACAACAATAACAGCAGTTCGTTTGTTCTTTAAACCGTATATTCCGACTTTCGCATAATCTGATCATATCATACTTTAAAGAAAATTTTTTTATTAGATGGGGCATTTACCAGGGTTGATCCAGGATTTGGCACTGATATTAATAACGGCGGCAATAACAACGCTGTTGTTTAAAAAAATAAAACAGCCGCTGGTTTTAGGTTATATCATCGCCGGTTTTTTGGTGAGTCCGCATTTATCCTTAACGCCTACCGTAGTTGACACAGCCAATATAAAAACGTTTGCGGATATTGGCGTGATATTCCTTTTGTTTAGTCTCGGACTTGAATTTAGTTTTAAGAAATTAATACGTGTAGGTGGTGCGGCCTCGGTAACCGCCTTTGTCGAGATCGTGTTTATTACACTCGCCGGCTATTTTTCCGGTAAGGCCATGGGCTGGTCCACGATGGATAGCATGTTCCTTGGTGGTATGCTTGCCAGTTCATCTACTACCATTATTATTCGTGCCTTTGATGAGCTTGGTGTGAAGACAAAGCAATTTGCCCGGATCGTGTTTGGTGTGCTGGTGGTGGAAGATATTGTTGTGATCCTGCTGATGGTATTACTGTCCACGGTGGCGGTAACACGGGAGTTCGAAGGAAGCGAAATGTTATATACCGTTGGCAAGCTATTATTCTTCCTTATTCTTTGGTTTATCGCCGGTATCTTTCTTATCCCCACGCTCCTGAAAAGGATGAAAACATTGCTGGATGAAGAGACCCTGCTGATATTAGCAATAGGCCTTTGCCTCGGAATGGTGGTACTTGCAGTCGAGGTTGGCTTTTCGGCCGAGTTAGGCGCATTTATTATGGGGTCGATCCTGGCGGAAACCACGAAGGCCGAAAAAGTGGAGCATTTACTCAAACCGTTAAAAGATTTGTTTGGCGCTATCTTTTTTGTATCTGTCGGTATGATGATCGACCCTCAGGCTATCGTTGAGTACAAATGGCCGGTACTGATCGTTACTGCCATTACATTATTTGGAAAATTCTTCAGCACTACAATGGGCGCCATTCTTTCCGGGCAGCCACTGAAGCAATCGGTGCAGGTGGGTATGAGTATGGCGCAGATAGGTGAGTTCGCTTTTATCGTGGCTACGCTGGGTTTATCACTGGGAGTTATCAGCGATTTTTTATTTCCCGTGGCAGTCGGTGCATCAGCGATCACTACGTTTACCACACCATACCTGATTAAGTTTTCAGGCCCTGTTTATAATTTCATCGAACGTATTCTCCCCGCAAAATGGGTAACAAATTTAAATAATTATTCGTCGGGCACACAAACCATACAGGCACAGAGCGAATGGAGACAGGTAATGCGATCGTATGTGAACATTGGAATCACCAATGGCATCGTGATACTTGCGCTGATGTTATTGTCAATAAACTTCCTGCTACCATTTTTACAGGAAAATATTGACAACGGTAATACCAGCAGCATGATTGCATTGGTGTTATCATTTGGTATCGCCGCGCCGTTCTTATGGGCGCTAATGGCCAAGCGGCCGAATAAAATGGCGTATAAAGAACTGTGGCTGGAAAAAAGAGAAAGTCATGGGCCCTTGCTGGTGGTTGAAATATTAAGATTGGTGACCGGCGTGCTAATCATTGGTTTTTGGGTTAATAAACTGTTTTCAACGACCATCGCTATTTTAGTAGCGGTACCGTTCACAGTAGTGGTACTGATACTTTTTTCGAAAAGTATACAGAGGTTTTACCAGCGCCTCGAAGGCAGGTTTATTACAAACCTTAATGCAAGAGAGACAGCGGCTGAAAAAGCAATTGCCGGTAATGAAAATCTTTTGCAACAACAATTTTACCCTTCCTCTAATTTGTCGCCGTGGGATGCGCATATCGTTGACATGGAAATAAGCCAGCATGCCGGGTATATTGGTAAAACACTTGAAGAACTTGCCTGGCGGGAACGGTATGGGGTGAACATCGCTTACATCAAACGCGGCGACCAGTTGATATATGCGCCGGGCAGGCATGTTAAGTTGCTGCCATTTGATCATATCGGTATCATTGCTACCGACGAGCAGATGCTTGCTTTTAAACCGATATTCGACACAGTAGAAAAGATCGACAGCACAGAATACAATATCGAAGACATCATTGTACAAAAGATAGTAGTGGACGAGCATAATAAATTAAAAGGGCAGACTATCCGGGAATCGGGAATACGGGAGCGGACCAACGGGCTGGTAGTTGGTATCGAAAGAAATAAAGCAAGAATGCTCAATCCTGATTCATCAACAGCTTTTGAATGGGGAGATATCGTGTGGATAGTAGGGGAGAGAAAGAAGATACAAAAGCTGAATAAAGGTTGAGCAATGGAACGGTAATTGATAAAAATACTAAGGATATGCAACCCGGAATTCGATAATAGTGTTTCGTGCGTCATGGAGAGTGGCGCTCAACAACTCGTACTTTTGGGGCCCGAAATGAAGCATCATGAAGATCGCATTAACAAGTGTCTACGTTCCTGATACCATGGCCGCTCATGCGTTTGATACAGAAGTGTTGCGATTTGCCAGTAAAATGGTATATCCCCGACGCTTACCTCGCGGTAGTCGCTTCGCCCGAAGCGATGGATGGTACCCAACTTCTTCTTGAACCAAATAGCAATCCGATAGCAAAGGCATACCAGCAGGCATTGTTTGATGCAGGTATCCCGGTGATCGTATTTTCTACAGATGATATCTATAAAGAGCATGAGAAATTAAAAAACAAGGGAGTGGTTTTTAGAAAGGAACCGGCTACAACAGATTGGGGCACCGATACTTTGCTTGAAGATGGTTTTGGTAACCTGATACAACTTTTTCAACCCTGAATTGACAAGGGTCATCATAACCTTCCGATAGTTATACGTCATCCGGTTTCACAATGAGGTATCTTAGCTGCTTTAACCTTAGCAAATGCGTATTTTATTCCGCACTTATTTTTTATTGGCCTTTTGTTTTATTGTAAATGATTCCCGGGCGCAGACCGACACCAGTTTTCCAAATTCATTTATTGGGAATTGGAAAGGTACCGTGCAATGGAATAGACAAGGAAAGCCAGCGCAACAATTTACCATGCAGTTAAAGGTAAAGCCGACAGACACAGCAGGCACTTATACCTGGCAGATCATTTATGGCGATAAAGAACAGGACAGCCGTGGCTACCTTTTAAAAGCCGCAGATACGGCAAAGATGCATTGGGTTATCGACGAACGCAATGGAATTATCCTGGACAATTATATTTATGCTAACTGCATACATGGCGCATTTACAGTAAAGGGAAATACAATTATACATAACTTTTGCCGGGAGGACAACAAGATAAATGTGGAGTTCATGACTGTCGTGCTGGGCGATAAAAGAACGACCGGAAAAGGAACCGGAGACAGTCCACTGGTAGATAGCTATACGATCAGCGGCAACCAGAAGGGCGTTTTGTATAAAGTGCGTTGATGCCTATTCTCTTTGGCGGCGGCATGATTTTTATTACAGAATCCATATGCAGGCACGTGAGGAAATATTGATCAAAAGACACCGCGGGAGGGATCACCCCGTAAGAACAAGTCATCTCTCAGCATTTGGCATATTGAACCGGAACGGCCTCGAAATAACGAATGGCAGAGAAATGCCGCCGGTTGAAGAAGAACATGAAAATAAAAGGCCGGAATTTTTAGACTGGACAATGCCTGAACAACGACCGGGCTATATCAAGTGCAAGCCTCATGATTTTTTTTAATCTCCCGTATGATACTTACTGTTTGATTGTTCTGCACATTAAAAAAGCAACATCATATACATAATATATGTAATGACCACATACCCATTCTGAGGTATTGCAATCTCGAAGATTCTTGTCTATTTTGCGCACATTTAGTCGCCACCCAAAACACCGTACCATGAGATCCCTTCTTTTTATCATTTTCCAATCATTGGTTTTTATTACATCTGCTCAAAGCAAATGGACCGCCATCATGACACAGGGCGGAGAAGCGCAGACCTACAATTCATATTATACAGAGGCTGCCGTGGAACAGTTTATCCGCGAGCAGGCAAAGAAGAACAACGTAATTAGTGAGCTTATATATGGCGATGGTAAGTGGCATGTTGTTGCGACGTATAAGAAAGAAAAGACGATAATATCCTGGAAGTGGGAAAAGGAATTTCCTTCAGCATGGGTCAAAGGACAATGGGCAGATGGAAAGCATATCAGCAAAGTAACCTGGGGCGATGGTAAATGGGCCGTAGTGATGACCACAAAAGACAAATATATTACCCAGTCATGGGCTAACAGGGATAGCTGGAAAGAGCTGGAAACCTGGTTTCAAACCAAGTGGAAGGAGAATACCAGGTATAATGTAATCGACATTGCGTGGGGTAATGGCAAATGGTGCGGTATCATGGGTGTCACTTCTGTGTATGAAGCGCAGTCATTAAAAGTCAGTGATGATTTCCCGTCGAAGTGGATACAGGATAAGTATAACGAGAAATATAATATCACCGCCATAGAGAGCGATGGCAAAAAATGGTATGTTGTGATGACCAAGAAGGCGGCGCAACAGAGTGAGACTGTTTTGAATCCCGGTAACGAGTTTCCTGAGTCGGATATCAAAAAACAATGGGATAAAGAGAGGAGGATTTCGGGTCTGGTGTATGTTAATGAAGCTAAAACCGAGAGCCTTTCACAAGCTGACCTGGATGCGTTCGACGCTTACTTTATGGACGATATACCGGATGAAAAAGATACATATAGTTCTTATGTGGCTTCCGCGCAAGACAAACTGGATAAAAAGAATTATACCGGCGCTATTGCTGATTTTGAAAAAGCGCTTGCATTAGACAAGGCAAGTGAAACTATCTGGAATAATCTTGCCTGGGCAAAATATTTAAATGGCTCCTGCACTGTCGCTTTAGCCGACGTCAACAAATCTATTGCTATCAAAAGCACCTATTTCAATAACCATACAAAAGCATCGATATTGAAGTGCCAGGATAAGTGCGCAGAATCGCTTACCTATTTTAATGAGGCCATACGCTTGTACAGGGTAAAATACGGCAAGATAGACGAAATACTATATTATTCCGATCGTTCGGCTACCAAGCGTTGCACAGGAAATTATTCAGGCGCTTTGGATGATATTGAGCTAGCCCTAGCAATAGAACCAAATAATACTTCACTAAAAAGATCCCAGAAAGAACTGAATGACCTGGTAGCAGGCAAATAAAAAAAAATCTATTGGCAATGGAACAACTACATACAGGATAGCGAAAACTGCAAACCTGAAAGCCTCGGTTTTTCTAATCCTTTGTTTTGGATCAGCACTTTAAACTTCCTTCCCATTCCTGCAAGAAAGTGGTGTAGCATTAGTGCTTTTTCGGAATTATCGATGCCGTCATTTTTTTTCTCTTTTTCTATTTGGGCTAAATGATTTGTAAGGCCCAAACCCAAAAGGAAACCCGCCTGGTTGGTGAAGCCACTGTATTGCAAGCCGTGTTTCAGGCCCCAATGCTGCAGGGCCGAAAAGTTTACATGCGTTGTAATATCCTGGTTACCGATGTTTTCATAGGGGCAATAACTAATATTGTGTTTATGATAGCACACAAGTGTTCCCTCGCTTCGCTTTGAGCTATACAATTCGGCAGAAGGATATCCATAATCGATCGTAAGCACAAATCCTTTTTGCAAAACGGTGGCTACATCTGCTATCCAGTCGATAGCCTGCAGGTTGATCTCGGTGCGGTAACCTTTTGGAAGATCCACTTGTAACTGCCGCAGATAATCTTTTAATTGTTCCGAAGCAGGCTGCAATGTTTCGGTAAACCCATCTTTATAATCAACGTATACTTCCATGAGTTCATGCTGCATTACCACCTGATATATCGAAAAGTTGTCTATCAATTCGTTTGATAAGATACATCCGTTTACCGGGGGCAACTCCTTTATCGTTTCATGCCAGGTAAGCGTACCGGGTATCGTCCATTTTTCATTTTCAGCAACCCTTCCTTTTTTTTCGATGATGTGATAATGAAGGTTGTTATACAACGGTCTGTTGCTTTTTAGTTGTTCAAGGATATGATGACAAAGTCTGCCGTTGCCCGCGCCGTACTCTATAATGCTAAAGTCCCTCCTGCCGAGAATACACCACATTTCTTCTAATTGCTTCGCCAGCATTTCGCCAAAAACAGCGGTAAGCCAGGGACTCGTATAAAAATCACCTTCTTTGCCAATCTTATCCTGCCCGCAGGTATAATAGCCGAGGCCGGGATAGTACAATGCCATCTCCATAAAATCGTGGAATGAAACAGGGCCTTTATCCCTGATTGTTTGAATGATAATTCCGGATAATGGCGATCCGTTTTCCTGCATGCCGGTATCATATTCAATTTTAATGCCTGCTATGTATTGGTCTGGTAAATAGGCGTGCATGACTTAAATATTTTTTGCAAAAAGTCTGTCAGCAATGTGCCTGGCAGGCATACATACGTTAAAACGTGGTTGATCTGAATCGGCATATTGCCGGTTTTTTCCCGTCACGAATGCAAGTGTAAGTGTCATCAATCGTGGGGTAAAGACAATGGGGGCGTGATTGCCGGGTTGTCGCGGGAGTTATCCTTCATCCTGAGTGCGATCTCGCGGGTTAGCTGCTCTATCATGCGTTTGCACTTGTAAAACTGATCAGTTTTTATATTGTCTGATAGCATTTGTGTATAGAACGAGGTTTGTGTTGCAAGCAAATCGATCAGTGCGGAATCGTTTAACTCATTAAACTGTTTCATTGGGCTATGGGATTTTGAGATTTCATAGCAATGGTTATGCTAAAGTCATTATGAGCGACGATTATTTTTTTAAAGGAAATAAAAAAGCCATCGTTTATTAATAATCTTTTCATGTTATACAGTTTTAATCATAAACCGGTCGTTGATAGACCTGTGGCGATTCCCGCAAACGAAAATCGACGGTAAGCTTAATAACGCTTGCAAGAGCAAGTATTCCAATGCCAATCCAGGCCGCGAGGATGGAGTCATAAGTACTGGTTTTGTACGACTCCAGCTTTACGATCATCCCATATAAGGCGACAATCACAGCAAGCCCGAAAAATATATTATGACGGATAAACATAACTAATAGCGAAATAAAAATGATAGCGCTGACAAGGACAATCTTCCATCTGTCGGTTGTAAGCTGTAGCCACGAATCGATGGTAGCAACTGCAAGTACGCTCAACCAGCCGAGGTAAATGCTTAAAGGTATCTGTGTGTAAATATTAGATTTGAACCTCCGGTCCCGTTTGTAAACATGAAGCCGCTGGTGAATGATGATGAGCGATCCGAGTTGTATGGCAAGTAATACAAGCGGCACAGATTCCTGTCCACCGGCCAACGTTACGAGCCAACCGGCCCCTGCTAAATTATTAAGGATAAATAAAATGTTTGCCCTGGAGGTGTCATTGTTCGCATTGTGATTTGTTGATCTTGACCAAGCCATTCTAATGTGATAGAGGCAAAAAATCGCCAGAAGTGTGTAAATAACTCCCCACATCTTCAGGGCAATAGCCGGCGATGCGGATAGCCATGACTGGTATGGATCCGAAATATTTGTCGCAGTGTTTCGGTTCACGAACTGAAACTGAATAGCATAGAAGGCTCCCGCATGGATAAGGAGGCTGATCGCATTAGCCATGCTAAGAGATTTTATCCGGTTCATCGGCGAAATATTCGACGTAAGAATTAAATAATTGTGCCGTAAGATCATTGGCATATTTATTTCATTATTCGCGGGTGTACCCTTATGAAATATAAACTGAGATTTTAATGAAACAAGTACTGCTTTTGGCAATTATCCACCTGCTGATCTTCCACCAATACAGTAAGGACAAAAAAGAACGGCTTTCTCCCCAACAACCTAAGAAGCAAACGGACAGAAACGTTATTCCTGTAAAGCAGAAATATTTAATGATGGGAGTGAAAGACTACAACGATAGCTTATTTTACTGGCATTCTTCACCTGCATTATATACATATTATGTTTATCCGCCGAAGCTGGTACAGCGATAAACGGTAGAACGTACTTATTTCTACCGGAGGCACTGGCTGCCGGGTTGCGCTGGTTGGCTTGTTTATTGAAGCGGGTTAGTCATCACTAAAACCAATTTGTATGCGACAATTGATAAGCAAACACGTCAGTAGGTTGATTGGCATTGTTATTTTCCTGCTTGCTGGCCTGGCATTACGGGCACAGGAAAAGATCGATATCACTACGACGGAAGTTGAGACTTGGTTTGAACGCAACTGGATGTGGGTGGCTGGCGCTGTAGTCTTATTGTTATTGATCGTGCTGCTGAGCCGCAACCGGGCAAACCATGGTAGCCGCAGGACAACTACGGTGATAAAGGATCCCGATGGCAATACTAAAAGTGTTACCACCACGGAAGAGAATACCTGATTTACCTGGAAAAATTTTTGACCATGCCTGCAACAGTCTCCCTTTAGCTATTTAGCTATCGATTATATAAAAAAGAGAGATCCCCGTTGCCTGATTTAATATGGCTGATTATTTGCGATTTGTTGTGCATGAAAAATAAAGGTACTCACGCAATACCGGCACAGCATGAAGGAAACCGCGCCGACATTATTGAAACAATAAATACTTCCGGCCCTGACGAAGCGAAATCACTTTTTCGGCAAGTAAGAGAGCGACTATTCAATGTTAATGAATGGTCGCAGATCAGCGACGGATTATCAGCTACATTTATTTTAACGGACCCGCAGGGAAATGCAAAGGCGGGTATGCCCGCACCCGGCGACCATTTCCGCATTGATATTCCGGGGCCAGGGTCCTCTGCAGGCAAAGGTTATGATTGGGTAAGAGTGGAACTGGTAGAAGATAATGCAACGCAAACAGGAGACAGTGAATTGGCGATCATCAAGGTGAGGCCTTCAGAAGATCCGGTGAAGCAGGAAGGCGTGGCTCATTTTTTTGAACCCGCTGCGACCAGTTCATTTATTGTAAGACGCGAAGGCAATACCATAAGCGCCGAAGTGCATGGCAGAAACGAAAAACCAAATGTTAAAAACGACAAACTGCCAGATAAACTTAGAAACGCCGTGATAGGTACCGCAGCGGCGGCAGGCGTTGGCAATATTCAATGGAAGAATTTGGCGAAGGGATTGCTGAAAACCTAAGGAGTTAAACCTCCGATCGGCGGCAGGCGGGTCAAAAATTCCGAAACAAAAATAGAACAGGCGATGTGACTGCTTTTATTCAATCCTTTTTTTTAAATCGTGGAGAAATAAAAAAAGATCATTGATAATTGAGGGATCGCTTTATTCAGCCATCTTCGCCATCTATGATCTCGCTTCCAACTCCCTCTGTATTTTTTGGTACTTCCTTTTTGTCGTAGTCGGCAATATTTTCATTGGCTCTTGGATTAGGATTCTCCTTAATAGGTTGTTTAACCGGGGTGGCCGCCTTGTCGTTTCGTGTTTCTTTTTCTTTTTTACCGTCCATAAACAACGTTTATAATAATCATTCCAATAGTATGCCACGCAGCTCCGGCATCTCAAACCTCCTGTTGTTTTGAAAGAAGAAGTTTTCGGCAGTAAACAGAATATTTTTTATGAACAAAATGATGAGGTGGCACTCCGTATCGCCACGCGGCTATAGATGTTGCAAGGGGCATGCGCAACAGATGGTACCACGCGGGTCTTGTACCTTATGGGGGGTATAGGATTGTGATGCAGAAAGGTATATCTTGTTTTTTTTAATCCGGGCTGCAATTTTTACGAACTATTGCAGCCCTGTATATTTACTCAATTTAATTACTCTATGAAAACAATTACACTGCTCCTTCTTTGCAGCATTATTACCACCAATCTTTTAGCCCAGCCAACAGAGATCAAAGGAGCCAGGTTACTTAAAACCGTTTCATCACTACCCGGTAAATCGCTCACTGAAGTGAGGTCCATACTGAAAAAAGACGGGATGAAGGATATGGCACACGAAAAGAATGAGGAGTTGGCGACCGATAATTACGACTTTTATCCGGAGAACACCGATGATAAGGATGATGAAGCCATTTACATGGTGGGATGCAAAAACGGAACGGTAGTCTATGCCGTTATCGCATACGACTACGAAGAGGAGGGCCGGACGTTTACCAATGATATTGCGGAGATGAAAAAACAACTGGAACGGGCAGGGTTTGCACTGAAGGAAAAAAAGGAGCGGGGTGATTTCCAGTATTTCATGTACCAGTTACCGGGGAAAAATACCGGTGCCGTCATTATTGTGGATAGCGTGATGGCTAGTTTTTCATTAATGCTGGGTGATGCCAAATATGCAACGATGGCGGCTGCCCTGCAATAATGCGGAAAAAAATTTACTAACCTTTGCAGTACATATTTACAAACAGCTGGTCCGGCCGGGCTGCTTTGATGGTAATCAAAAGAATTCACCAAAGTGCCAGAGTATTCCGGAAGGGTCGTGCATAAAACATTCCCGCCCCCAATCGAATTGCCGGATAGGGGTTAGTCGTACACCTTCGTACTTAGTGGTAAGATCAAGGGCCGAAAGTTCGTTCCAGTAACGCGCCACATCGTCTACTTCTAAAAAGATCATTGTATTATCTATCCAGTCCTTTACCCAGGCATCCTGAAGATAGAATCCTAATGCGCCGGTTTTGAACAAAGACATATTGTTCATCAAAACACTTTCTTCAAAACCGAGGTCGCGGTAAAAGTTGCGCGACAATTCAAAGTTTTTGGCCCCAATAAATGGCCGGATGGATATGGCTTTATGTTCCATGTCTTTAATTTTGATTAGTAAACTGTTGATGGCGGCTTTATCTGATTTTTATATTATTCCATGTTGGTCACATCATCAACGCCTATTTCAACCACATTTTTCCAATTGCCATCAGCATCTTTTTTCCAAATCGTGACACCCTTGCCATGTTTGGTTACAGGCTTGCCTGTTGAGTCGTTCATTGTTACGTGGTTTTGCTCGATCATATAAGCCATGTCGCCGCTTTCAGACACCGTTACGCTTACCGGTTCCCAGCTTATTTGAAAGCCCGGTATTTTACCGCTTTGTTCTACCATGCCGCGAATTTCTGTTTTCCCGTTCAGCACAGGATGGTGGGCGGAGAAAAAGATGGCCGTGTCCGCCCAATAACTCATGGTTTTTTCGATGCTGTCCGTAGAGGCTGATTTTGACCACTCCCTGCTTAGCTGCATTAATATTTCACCTTCGGCCTTGGTATCAATTTTGGTTTGAGTGCAGCTTAAAACAATTGTAAGAAGCAATAGTAAAATTAGCTGGTAGCGCATGGTTTAAGTTTTATGGATGAAGAATAGCGGGCTATACAAGATACGACATTGGGAAGTTTTTTATTGAGCACTTTTTGATCAATCCAAAGTCTGAATCCGTATTCACTGTTGGAATACTGGCGGTGCCGGTGAAGCGGTGATGTATGCACCCGAAGCCCCTGCTGTCGCTTGAGCCGGGGAAACTTTTTTTCAGCACTGGATTAACATACATTTGTACCACGAAAGTGCTCACCACTTTTTTGAAAATACATTCTATCCCAACAGTATTCATTCGGGTATTAAACAATGCCCCGTATCGCATTGCCGCCTATACCGCAAGTGAATTGCTGTATGTTTTGCAAACGTATTAACGCAGGGAGACGGCTTGTCCCGGTAATAATATTCATTAAACCTTTTAACATCCCTTGTATGAAAACGCATATCCTGCTTGTTGACGATGATATTGACGAAATGAAAATCTTTGTTGAGGCATTGAAGGAAGTGCAGCCTGTTAAAATGCACGTATGCCGCTAATGGCATACATGCGCTTAAGATGCTGGTTTACCTGAAGCCGGAAGTGATATTTGTTGATTATGATATGCCTGCCATGAACGGGCCGCAGTTTATTGAAGAATTAAAAAAGAACGAGGCACTGCAGGGAATACCGGTAATCCTGTATTCCGCTACCATTCACCCGCATAATGAGCAGGATGCCACCAGGCTGGGCATCGCCCGTTGTTTACAAAAGCCCGCAAGTATAGTTGGATTGATCCGTGAACTGAAATCGGTTTTTGCAACAGCATAATGCGATAAAGCGCTAAGGGATGATTGCATTTTATAAAACGAAAAATCATTTGCATGAAAACGAAAATACTGTTGATCGATGATGACAGCAATGAATTATTACTTTACAAAGATGCGCTGACCCAAATACATGGAGCCGCAAAATGCGATTATGCAAAAGAAGTGGGCGATGCACTAAGCATGGTAAAAAAAAGCCGGCCCGACCTGGTCTTTATCAACCACCATATGCAGCAAGGCGGCAGCCTGCAATTTCTATCTGTGTTAAAAGCCGAACCGAGCCTTAGAAGTGCACGGGTGTACCTGGTTGGTGAATGGATCAGTGAAGATGTAAGCAAAATGGCGCGGACGCTGGGAGCTTCGGGTTGTATTGAAAAAACAAATTGTGAAAACACATTTATCCGTGAGTTGACAGCCATCCTGCATCCGGACCTGCTGCCTGAATACATTTTTATCAGGCGACACAACTAGCAGTTTATTTTCACCGTGCCGCACTTGCTTATATTTTTACCAACGGAAAATAACGGCACCCCTGGCACGGTTTCTCTTCGCATAGCCAGGGCACGGTAAGTATTTAACGTGAAAGTTTTACCGGTGTCGAAGTTGCTTTCTTCTGCATATTCTGAATGAACCACATTATCGTAAAGCTGGGAATAAAGTCAGTGCCCGGCAACAACTCTTCCAAAAAATTACCAAAACCACCCAGTACCCCTTTCCAGCCACCAAAGATCGACATGAAAACAAGAGAAGAAATGGGCGCCCAAATAATGTCACCAATCTCACCCAGGAACGGAACGGCGTAGGTAGCATATCCCGCGAGGTCCATCAGGATACAAAAGATAAGTGACGGTTGTTTTTTGTTCATTTTCAGTTTTACTTTTTGTTTAATTGTTCAAATATGCTGCCAAAGCCTCTTCCCGTTCTTCTCCTGCCGGGAAGGCCACCACCGCACTCGCTTGTCGCAGATATGGCTATAAAAAATGCATTTAGAAAGTGGGGAGTATAGTTTCAACGCCGATATGGCAGTTATGAAGGTTGGGTTTGCAATGCAAAACCGACTCTTCTTTTGCTTCCTGCTTTACCTGCACGCAGTCGCAATGGCGGGAGGGAGTTGGGAGATGAGGCTAAAAACCCGGCGGGTATCAAACTGCCGGGTTGCCGTGAAATAGGTTGATGCGGATCATTAATAGAAGAACTGTTCTTTACTGATCTTGCCGTCTTTTATTTCGTAGACGGCGATCTCGTCCATCTTCGTGCGGCCCATCCCCTTCATGGTTACGTCCATACCCATTGCTACACTAAAATGATTGCCGGCTATCACCGGATCTGTGGTATAGCCACCATGCATTTCTTCTACCATTTTATTGAACTGTTTGCCTTTTTCTTTAATGGCAGCTAGTCCCTTCACAGTTTGCAATCCCTGCGATCCCGGAGGCTCGATGCTTTCCGCATTGTCTGCAAAAAGCTCCTCCTGGATCTGGTCATAGTTACCCTCTTTCGAAAGTTCATTGAACCGGGCAGCCACTTCGGCTATTGTTTTTGTTTGTTCGGCAATCATGGTTTTAGTTTTTTAGTTTTTAAATGAAGTACTAAAAGTTAATGATTTTTTGTGTTGCCGGAAAGGAAAGATCTGCGAAGCGGGAAAATAGCCGGTTGAGGCAGCTGGTATTACAAAGAAGTTTTTGGAACAGCCCTGGTGCCTTTATATAGTTCATACTCCAGCAAACGGCAGTCAATGGTACTGGTATAGAATTCGATCCTGCGGTTGGCTTTAAGTCCTATCTTTTTGGCGAGATCGAGATTGCCGGTAAATACGTAACCAAAATAGCCGCCGCACCTTTGCTTCATAAAATCGCCAATGCGTGAATAGGTCTTTTCTAGTTCGTCAACCTGTCCCATCCGTTCGCCATATTCGGGGTTAATAAACATTACACCGGGCACATCCGGCGGTATTTCAGTATCTGCAAAATCACATACAGAAAATTGAATGAGTTTGGCAACACCAGCAGCCACAGCATTCTTCCTTGCGTTTTCAACGGCCCTGTCGTTATAGTCCGTAGCGATGATAAATAAATTGGGGACATCAACGATCTGTTCTTCAAGCAAGGCATCCTCTTTTATATACACCGCTTCATCGTAACCCTGCAGATGCATGAATGCATAATTGGTTCTGAATAATCCCGGACGGCGGTTGGTAGCGATCAGCGCAGCTTCAATGGCCACCGTACCCGAGCCACACATAGGATTTACAAACGGCGAAACCCGATCCCATCGGGTGGCATAAATAGTAGCTGCCGCCAGCGATTCAAGCATTGGCGCCTGCCCTGGTATTTTGCGATAACCGTGCCTTGCCAGCGAATCGCCGGAAGTGTCGATAAAGATCTCTGCTTCATCATTTTTCCAAAACAAATGTATGACGGCTCCGGTTAGTTCCGATCCTGTTGAGGGACGTGTACCTCTTTTATCGCGAAGCCTGTCTACAATGGCATCTTTCACCCGAAGATTGGCAAACATGCTGTTGTTAATCGTCGGATTATTCACATTGCTGGTAATAGAGAAATATCCGGGATCGGGCAAAATGTTTTCCCAGGGATGACCGGCGAGGTTATTATAAATGTCGTCGGCATTGTTCGCTTCGAATTGCTTTAAACTATACAGTACCTGGCTGGCGCAACGAAGATTGAGGTTTAGTTTAATACAATCATTGATGGTACCAAACAAGCGTACCCCGGTTACAAAACTATCTTCCACTTCAAACCCCAGATCTTTTACTTCCTGCAGCAGGTAGGGTGTGATTCGTTTGTGACAGGTGATGGTAACCGGGCCTCTCGTTGTATATAAACTCATGCGGCGAAGGTAAAAGCTTATTGAGTATAGTGGAGAAATAATCAATGTTCAATGGTCCTTATTGACAGGTTGGTTATCCGATTTGTCGATTTTGAGAACTATATTCTTTTTAGCAGTTACAACGCTTTTTGCAACAATGGATATTAGCTCTTCCGTTTCTTTATTAATTCCTTCTAAATCTTATTGATTGAAAATTTGTACTATCATGCTAGCATTTTATAAGTAAACCATTATCGATTACCTTTGAATAACCTCTGGATGATATAAACAAATCATTATGGATGATTTTATCGCTGCACGATCGCAGATGGCGCTTTCCCTCGGTTTTCATATTGTATTTTCCTGTATTGGCATGGTGATGCCATTCTTCATGGCGGTTGCGCATTATTACTGGCTCAAAACAGACAATAACGTTTACAAAAACATCGCCAAAGCATGGAGCAAAGGTGTTGCGATATTTTTTGCTACCGGTGCTGTATCGGGTACGGTGCTTTCCTTTGAACTCGGCCTTCTATGGCCGGAGTTTATGAAACATGCGGGTCCTATTTTTGGAATGCCGTTTTCTTTAGAAGGAACGGCTTTTTTTATAGAAGCCATTGCATTGGGTTTCTACCTCTACGGATGGGATCGTTTTAATAAGTGGTTTCATTGGTTCACCGGGGTAGTGGTAGGTATCAGCGGGTTGCTGTCGGGTATTCTTGTTGTGGCCGCCAACGCATGGATGAATAGTCCAACAGGTTTTGACTACGTAAACGGCCAGTATATCAACATTGACCCGATAAAAGCGATGTTCAATGATGCATGGTTCTCGCAGGCGCTGCATATGTGCCTGGCGGCTTTTGTAGCTACCGGCTTTGCTGTTGCCGGGGTGCATGCAATAATGATCATTAAAAAAAAGAACATTGTTTTTCATAGCAAAGCGTTTGCAATAGCCGCCATATTTGCGTGTATCGCGGCGGTCCTGCAACCATTAAGCGGTGATATATCGGCTAAGGATGTAGCTAAGCGGCAGCCGGCTAAACTCGCTGCAATGGAAGCGCATTTTCATACACAAAAAAATGCACCGCTGATCATCGGCGGCATACCTGATGAGAAAAACAAGAAAGTTAATTATAAACTCGAGTTGCCCGGATTTCTTAGTTTTTTGGCGCACGGGGATTTTCATACCGAAGTAAAAGGATTGGATAGTATTCCCGAAGAACATCATCCACCAGTTGCTATCACGCATTACGCTTTCCAGGTGATGGTTGGCCTCGGTGTGCTGATGTTGTTGCTTTCGTTGATTTACTTTACAGCGTTATGGAAAAAGAGAAAATGGCTGCACAGTAAATGGCTGCTGCGGCTTTTTGTGATTGCGACACCCATGGGCTTTATTGCTGTTGAAGCGGGGTGGACGGTAACGGAAGTGGGACGCCAACCATGGATCATTTATGGCATTATGAAAACTTCAGATGCTGTAACCCCGATGCCGGGCATCGTCTATTCGTTTTATTTATTTACTGCGATCTATATTTCGCTGGCAGCTATTGTCATCTTTATGCTGTATCGTCAAATCAAAATGGTACCTGTGCTGTATGATCTGCCGGCAGATACCAAAATAATAAATGACTAACAATGTTGTACGTTGTCATCATCTATTTATGGACGGCCATCTTGTTATACCTCTTATTAGGTGGTGCTGACTTTGGTGCAGGCATCATTGAGCTTTTTACATCAAAGAAAAATGAACGACTTACACGAAGGACGATGTACAAAGCAATCGGTCCGATCTGGGAAGCGAATCATATGTGGCTTATCATCACTATTGTTATTTTGTTTGTCGGATTCCCTGCGATATATACTACAATGTCCATTCACCTGCATATTCCACTGGTAATAATGTTACTCGGTATCATTGCACGGGGAACCGCTTTTACTTTTCGTCACTACGACGCAGTGGTCGACGATATGCAAACGATCTATAACCGAATTTTTACCTTGTCCAGTTTTATTACGCCCTTGTTTCTTGGCATTATCGCTGGCAGTGCTGTTTCGGGGCAGATCGATACACAAGCTAAAGATTTTCTGACCGCTTATATTTATAGTTGGCTGAATTTCTTTTCTGTTGCCGTCGGATTTTTTACTGTAGCGATCTGCGGTTTTCTGGCCGCTATTTACCTGGTTGGTGAAACAGATAATGAACAATACAAAGCTCATTTTATCAAAAAAGCCCGGCACATGAGTATCGCCGCTGTAATATGTGGTGTACTTGTATTTATAGCCGCTTATGCAGAAGATATACCTTTGCCTGCCTGGATATTTGGAAATGCTGTTGGTGTCGCTGCCATCACCTCAGCGGGTGTGTCACTACTTTTGCTCTGGTATTTATTATTTAAAGAAAAAACAAAAACAATACGCATACTCGCTGGTTTCCAGGTAACGATGATCTTGCTGGCGACCACCTATATTCATTACCCAAATATTGTACTGCTTAAAAACGGGGGCTACCTCTCACTAATAGAACATAGGGGGCATGCAAAAACGATTGACGCATTAGCCTGGGCCTTATTGATCGGAAGTGTTTTTATTTTGCCGGCGCTATTCTATCTTATTTACAGTTTCCAGAAAAAATACAGTTCAGTGCGACATTAGCGGATCGGGGTGAACACAAATTTCAAATAGTCAGCCAATCAATTTTCACTTAGAAAAGCTGTAGTTGATACTCTACAGTCAACCGCTTGCAACCGCCACGGCATAATTATAAGTTACTCTATTTATTCCCTGCCTTAGGGATCGTTATTTTGCTGTGTCAGCAAAAGTGAAGCGGTTACTTTAACAATTCGTTTCACTAACTACCGGCCTTTGGAAACCTATTTGTATTATAAGATCTAACTATGGAAAACCTGCACAACCTGGTCACACGCCTGACCGGTAACTATTTGCCGCTTGCCGTCAATAACCACAGCTTTTTTATCAATGACATACCTGCCGATCTGCCCGTTGAAAACAATGGCCAGCGGATTGCATCTGTCATCGGCCGTATGCTTTCTATCGTGGCCAGTCATGTGAAGGATACCTGCATTCGTCTTTCCGCCAAAAGATATGGCCATATCACTGTGCTGGAGATCCAGGAATCAGGATCGGTCAACAGTTATGCGCTGGCAAGCGATCTGCAGCATGTTCATTTATTAGCAGAGCATATCGGAGGACGTTTAAGCATCAGCATCCCAAATCCGGAGATTACAAAGATTTCTTTTTCGTTTCCAGGCACGTATTCTTCGGATTTCTGATAGCGCCTACTGCCTGCGGAAACGAAAGACATAATTTCGAAAGCCGGTATAGACATAAGCCTTAAAACGATTGGTACCCGTGAAAACGATCTCATCGAAAAATTCGGCACGAACATCCTGGTTTGTAAAATCAACGGCAGTGATATGCATGCTGCGTACATGGCGGTCATCGCATTCGTAGTTGCCATTCTCATCCGTGTAACATTGATTGCGTACCCAATCGCGGCGCATACTCCAACTGCCCTGGTATACTTCGCCCGTCGTACTCACGTATTCCAATTGACCACCTTCCGAAAAAGTAAAAAGTCCGTCGTGGAAAACAACACCGCTTGTACTGCCTCCCCAACCAAGACGATCTACATCGGTCAGGCGCCAGGTTCCTTCAATTCGTTCTTCGTATCGTTTTAAAAAATCTTTGCTGCAACCAGCAAGCAGAAAAACAGAGAGTAAAATTGTAGTGGAGTAAATTTTTTTCATACGCCTGATTTTAATGTATACAAAAAGTACATCTTTCTCTAGTGCAGAAAAAAATATGCAATTTGTTTTAACCAAAATTTTGGTGAAAGCGAAAACTAAAGCGTAGTTAAATATACCGCAGCCACCATTGAGTATGTGTTGTTTTATACCGGTAAAACCAACGGCAGGGTAAATATAAAAGACTAACGACCGCGATCCAGATAAGGTACACTACCCACAGGTCGAAACCGAAATTCAGGGGCCTGAACAAAAAAGGTGTTTGTCCATCTGCTATGTCCGCTGTGCCATAGCCCGATGCAAAAAATGCGATGACCGTTATAATATGGATCAGGTAAAAATGAAGAACATAGTAGAAGAACGGAACTTTTCCGTAGACCGAAACAACGTTGCTCCACCCTGATCTTACATTCTCCAGCAGCACCATCAGTAACATTGCCGGCCCGAGCGTCATACAACAATACTGCAGAGAAGGCGGATATTTACTCGTATCAAGAAATGAAAACAAGCTATGTTTGTCCCAGGCTTCGGGATCGCCATAGCCACGTGATAACCGAAGAAGAATAAAAAGGATGGTCAAAGCCGAGCCTGTAATCAACAATAATCGTTTTCTCTTTTCTGCTGGAAAGTCTTTATGAAACCACACTCCGATCGAATATCCCAGCAGCATCACACCAGTCCATGGCAGGATAGCATAAAATATTCCTACAAAATAATCACCACCTAAAGGAATTACCGTTGCGCTGGCGGTAAGAAATATATTCAGGATCGTTCCATCTGCACCAGTAGCGGGCAGATGGAGATAGTCCAGGATATTATGACCAGCAAACAACAGGATACCGGCAACCAGGATGGCGGTATAGGAAATCCTGACCAGGATGCCCAATATGATCATGCTGCAACCAATAGCCCAGATCACCTGCAGTATAATGAAGTTGAAAAAAGGATTGAAGGTAAGCCCGAAGGCAACGATGGTGAGCTCGACAATGATGAGCCATATCCCGCGTTTTAGCAGGAAGATACTAGTTTCGTTTTTTGTTTTGTTACGTGAAGAAAGATAAGCGGACAATCCCGAAAGAAATACAAATATCGGGGCACAAAAATGAGTGATCCACCTGGTGAAATACAAAGCCGTTGTTGTTGTCGCCGGATCCAGCGGGTCAGCTACCATTGCGGTTCTATGAAAAAAATCCCTGGTATGGTCAAGTGCCATAATTATCATCACAAGACCACGAAGAATATCGATAGAGGTTACGCGATAAGCAGTTGAGGTTGACATATTAGGAAAGTTAATTATTATTCAATTAAAATATGCATTCCGTTAATGTATTTGCGCAATTCACTCAATTTCTGTACAGCCAGCCACGTTTAAAAAATATCTTGCACGTTAAAATGAAGGAATGAAAATATTGTTTATCGGAGATGGCCTGGTACGTGGATCGGTAGGCGTAAACTGGATAAAAAGGCTTTCAATAAAAAATCCGGGCTGGCAGGTGGAAAACGCGGGGGTAAATGGGGAAACGTTGACAAAGATCAAACAGCGGCTGGATAAAAAATTAGCGAATAACCAATATGATATTATTTTTTTCGAAGCAGGCATGAATGACTTGCTGATTCCCGCAATGGAAAAAAAAGGTTTCCTGTTCAGAAAAGCAAAGCAATGCCTGTTGGCAAATGGATTTAATCCGCTGACGGAAGCGGATGTTTTTGAAAAAGAATTCCGGAAGGTTGTCGGCGATATTAAAAAGAAAACTTCGGCAATCCTCATACTCGCTACACTTGGTTGCATGAATGAAAGCCTTGAGCAATCTTTAAACAAAAAACGGTTTGCTTACAACCATATTATCCGTGACGTGGCGATAGAGACCGGCTGCAGTCTTGTTGATGCGGGGGCCCTGTTTGACGGGTATTTAAGAAGGTGCCGGACAAAAGATTATTTTCTTGAAAGTTTTTTTAATACTGCTTTCCTGGACAAATTTCAATGCAGTGCATTGGGCGCCTCCGATTACCTAAGTAGAAAAAGAAAACTACACCTGACCGTTGACGGCCTTCATCTCAATACCCGCGGTGCGAAAATATACCGGGACGAAACAGAAAGGCTTATCAAAACATTTGTTGCCGGCGGCACCGGCGAGCAGGCGAAATTAAAAGACCTGGAAGCTTACTGAGATGAGTGCTGGTCCACATAAGCAGAGATCCAGCCAACTTGCCCATTTTTAACAAGGTAAAATTGTTTTGTCTCATAAATCGACTTGAACTGCCTCATTATCTTTAATAACAGTCCCGTGCCAGCCATCATAGAACGCTGATCGAAAACTTTATTTACTCTTTTTATTTCTTTTGCGACGGCTATTTTGTCTAACCCATCATCTTCAATTGTTTTCACAAGTGCTTCGTCCGACACTGCGCTATAATTCTTATACAGCGTTTCACTGAATTTTAGTACATCATCATACGTCACAGGGACAATTGAACTGCCTGCCATATCAGGCCTTATCAAAGTAGCTGCCGCCCACGCAATACCACCACTGAAAGCGATATAATCATTCATATTGTAGGCGCCGCTAACATTCACTGCATAGACGATCTCTTGTTCTTCGGCTCCTGCAAGAACACGGTATAATTGTTTATTATAGTTCGCTAAGGTCTTATCAAATTCATCGCATCTTTTTTCCGTAGCATTCGCTACTGTTTTCGTTCCCCAGTTCAGGTTGAACAATCTAAAATCAGTTGTGTTGTCGTAAGGAAAGTATCCTCCCTTGGTATTGCCACTGCCGATATCGATTAAAAAAGTTGTGAAGCGTTTGTTATCCGGCACAATACCCAGATGCGACAACCGGCCTTCCTGCATCGCATCGATCACTTGTACTTTTCTTTGCGGATCTTTTATTTTTATTTTAAATGAATCGATCAGCCTGTTTATCCATTCTTTCTTTTCTTCTTTCGCCGCCTCCATTTGAACGCCGCTGCTGACAACGGTAAAAACCTTATCCGGAGCGATGTTATATTCTCTTATCGCCACATCATATAAATTACAAAGGCCGTTTAATGTCGCATCAAACGTAGCAGGAGAAAAAGTAATAAAATCAGTGTTGACCGACGTATCTTTTAACACATTGAATGCACCACTGTTCTTTGCATTTTTGCCGAGCTCAAGTAAACTCATCTTTACGCCTTTTGAACCTACTTCAATGCCGCTGTAGAGTACCGCATTATTATAGCTGAAACTAACATTATCTTGCGCAGGCAATGCAAAAGAGAGGAACAATATTACGCTTGTAATCAAGCAGGATGTTTTTTGATAAGCAGTTGGCATGGCTGTAAATTTTGCTGAACACATGAAAGTAGCGAAATCCGGTGTACGTTGCTTTCCATCATGTTGCCCATTGCGAGAATTTATATACCCCAAAATGCCATATGTTGGTAAGTTCGGGTGGCTGTAATTATAAATCAATCAGTTGGTCCGTTATTAATTAATTTTTTGCACCGGCACGGTCCACTTATGTGAATAAAAAAACTCCGGAAAGATTCCCGGAGTTTGCATAATAACTAAACTAAAAAATTACTGCCCTGTTAAACTGCCATTAAGAATATACTTTATCTGCACCGCTTTCGTAGTGTCCGTAGCCCCCGGGATACCCGTAAGAAGCACGGTGTACACACTGCCCTCTTCCAGGGTGATGCTTCGATTAGCGTCGATGTTGCTGTTATTTTTTACAGTGACTGTTACGTTACCGGGGTTTGCTGCTGCAAAATCGGAAACAGAAGAAAACCCTGACGGTGCATTGATCACATCTGTTCCATTGGCGGCAATCGTTACCGTCGGCTTTGTAGAATCCGGTATTGCATTTATATAACGGATATAAGCTTTACCGGTGGTTGAATTGAGACTATCGAAATTATCATGTGTCAAAATGTTTTTGTAAACACCATTAGCGCCGGCCACAAACAATGAATAATATTTATCCGCTTCGAAGTTGAAATTAACCTTCGCCAGCGAAGAGTCTTTGCTGTAATCGTAGGACTCTACCTCGCGGTTGCCGGTGAAAACACGCTGATAGGTGCCGGTATAGCTGGTATAAGCCAGCGGCGCATTCGTCAGGTTGTTGCCTGACAAGGCAACTGCAACAGAACCCTGGTCGGGTGACAGATTGAAAGCCATTAATCCGGCGACAGGCGTGTTGTTGTTATTATTATCGTCGTCGAATTTTGAACAGGAAGCTAATAATACAATAGCTGCCACAAACAAACCAGCTGACAATAACCGCATACGAATAGAAAAAAAGTTTTTCATGTTGTCAAATAATTTTAAATAAAAAAATAAGGGAGCAGGCAGTGATGGTTTGATGGCCTTGAAGGCAGGAGATAACAAAGTGTAAAGATAATGCCAGCGATTTTACCAATGGAGAGCACATGCTCTCCTTGCCGCGAGATTAACATTTCGATATATAAATGCCTTAACAAATTGCAGGTAATCTAAATGTGAAGGCTTGCAGTACTATTGTATTGATCTCCTTTCAACATAAAAAGGCTTGCCTTTCCGGCAAACCTTTTTTAAACTCAATAAATGAATGAGATCAATGATTAGTAACGCCCGTCTTTTCTGTCTTTCGAACGGCCTATACCGTAACCCACACCGCCACCAAGTACTCCACCGATAGCAGCACCGACAGCACGGTTACGTTTGTTGATCACGGCACCAAGGATAGCGCCGGAACCTGCACCGATCACTGCACCCTTAGCCGCTTTGCTCCATCCTTTCTTCTCCGCGGTTTTTGCCTGGTTTTCTGTTCCTGATGACATTGAACCAGTTTGACGCTGATCTGCGCTTGAACGTTTCCTTGACGTCGTCCGCGCCACCGCCTGCTTTGCATACGCTTCTTGCTGCTTATATGCTTCAACGGCTTTCACCCGCTCGTTCTGCATTTTCCACTCCTGAAACTCAGCTAAGCCGACAGTGTCCGGATGGGACACGCCTTTGATATTTTCCAGGGTCGTTGCAGGCTTGTTGTTACATGCCGTAAATAAAATGGCGACCAGTGTAACAATGCCTAAAGTGTAAAAAATTCTTTTCATAACTGTACATTTAAAATGATTAAAAGATAATGTCGTACCCATTAATCAGAAAAAATGCCACAAAACGTTGACTTGTTAAGGGTTGTCAAAAAAAGAAATTAACATGCTACAATCAAAGACATTAGCGAATAATGTATTTAACAATTCTACCGTTAAAAAGAGGAAAACCCCGTCAATAAATGAAGATTTTTTTTTGAAAATGTTTAAACTTTTGATCCAAAAAAAAGTCCTGAGCGATAAGCCCGGGACTTCAAAATATTGTAAGTGATTCAACTCTTTCTAATTAATGCAACAGCACGCTGATATTTTAATAGCGGTTGCGATCCCTGTTATTTCCAGGGGGCCTGTTATAACCTCCTCCGCCACCACTGCGATTGCCGCCGCCGCCGCTACCACCGCGAAATCCACCACCGCCACCAGAACCACTTTGTCGTTCTTCAGCCTGTTTTACAACAAGCGGCTTTTTGCCCAAAGAAATATCATTGAGATTTTCAATTGCGTCTCTTCCTTCTGCGTCGTTCTTCATGTCTACAAATCCAAATCCCCTGCTTTTACCCGTTTCTTTATCCATAGCTACTTTAGCGGAATTAACGGCTCCGAATTTTTCGAATATTTCCATTAATTCATCATCATCGAGATCATACGGGAGACCTGCTACAAAAAGATTCATACTAGTTGGTTTTTCACAAAAGTACGCAACTTATGTCATTAGTAGTTATTGCTTTTTAATTGGCTATAATAATGAGAGGAACCACCTATAGCAGGGACCAATGGTAAGCGGAAAAATGAAAAGGGATGGTTATTAAGCCATCCCTAGTTGAGAAGAGGCGAATCGGTTAACCTCTTACCTATTTGAATGCAGTGCGGTGCTGCAAAATGATTTTTTAAAAACCGTTTGCCTCCTTAGTAAGGCAAACGGCAGGATTGTTCTATTGA
>WUUC01089126.1_pt1 | contig 35756 bp, 47 predicted proteins | sample 6278441 | NCBI WGS metagenome assembly WUUC01 (sample SAMN13675441, study PRJNA597444) | soil metagenome | isolation source: soil | place: USA: Washington | collected 2017-10
CATTCCTCCAGCTCTCCCAGGAGCGGGCACTCGCCGTGCCGGCAGGGTACGTCACGCCGCTGTTGCGCACGGTCAACCCGTTGGGTGAGCCGGTCAAGGTGGCCGATGACGGAGCGGGGTTCGCCCGATTCCGGCTCGACCTGGAGTTCAACTGGACACTGTCCACAATGGAGGTTTGATCATGCCCAAGGTGCGCACCACGATCCACCCCAATACCCCGATCACTGTGGACGAGCGGGAGTACCTGGACCTCCAGCGGCAGGGCTTGCTGCTGGAGGACGAACCGACCAGCAACCGGACGGCGACCGTCTCCGGCGACAACAAGTAACAAGGAGTAACCACCATGGCAGTTACTGTGACCGACCTTACCCAAGGTCCGGCGACCCTCTACCGCGGTGACTTCGGGGCGGCTGAGCCGCTGGAGAGCGCGGTCAACGACACGCCCCAAGCGTCCGCCTGGGGCGACGTCGGCGGCACGACGGACGGGGCCAAGCTCGGTATCAAGACCACGTTCAAAGACCTGGAGGTCGACCAGCTCATCGACGTGCCGGGCACACGCGCCACCCTGCGAGAGATCACCGTCGAGACCAACATGGCGGAGACCACCCTGGAGAACCTCCAGTACTCGCTCAACGGCGGCACGATCACCACCGGCGCCGGCTGGGAAGCCTACGAGCCGGTCGACTCCGACGCCGCGACACAACCGGAGTATTCCGCCCTTCTCCTACACGGGTGGGTCGGGACTCGGCGGCGCATGGTCATTCTGCGCAAGGTGCTCTCCGTCGAGGGTACCGAGACCACCTACAAAAAGGACGGCCAGTCCGTCTTCAAGGTCACGATCAAGGCGTTCTACGTGTCGCCCTCGATCCGGCCGTTCCGCATCATTGACGAGGTCTGAGGAGCATCATGGGATCCCCCACCGCTAGCAAGCGCAAGCCGTCCACCCGAGTGTCCCCCGTGGACGAGGGTGTGGAGGTCATCGAGCTCCCCGCCTCCACGGCGTCCGCCGTCACCGATCGGGTCGTGCTGTTCAAGATCGACGGCCGGGAGTACAGCGTGCCGGCGACGCCGCGCGCGGTCATCGGCATCCGGTACCTGCGCAACCTCCGCCGGCAGGGGCAGGACTTCGCAGCCGCCGCGTTGCTGGAGGAGCTGCTCGGGGTTGACGGCCTCGACGCGCTGTGCGACTACGACGACCTCACCACCGAGCAGTTCAAGTCGATCATGTCTTCTGCTCAGAAGCTCGTCATGGGGGCGATGGAGGACGAGGGAAACTCCAACGGGTCCGCCAGGTGATGTGGGTCCTCGATCACCTGGCGGACATCGAGAGTGACTTCTCGGTGTTCCACCGGATCGAGGACCCCTGGTCAATGCCGGGCCCGAAGTTCTTTCGCTACGCTGTTCGACTGCCGGCCTACGCCGGAGTGATGGCCGCCAGAGTCGCAGTGGAGCAAGAGAAGTCCGGGACTGTCCAGTCAGGACAGTCCACATCGGATCGTAAGGTTGTTCCCCTGTCCCAGGTAGAAGCGACGCACCCCGACTTGTTCGAGAGGAGTCCACGTGTCTGAGGGCTTCAAGATGGGTGCGGCGTTCGTAGACGTCACGACTGAGGACAACACCAAGCAGGGTCGCGAGTCCATCGGCTCATCCATGATGAAATGGGCCGGTGGTCTCGCGATCGGCGCGACGATCTCCAAGGGCATCACCGACAACCTCGACATTGGCAAGAGCACGGCCAAGCTGGGGGCCCAGCTCAACATCACCAAGGACGTGTCCCAGGCGGCCGGCAAGATCGCCGGCGAGGTGTACCGCGACAACTTCGGTGAGTCCATCCCCGAGGTCAACTCGGCGATCGCTTCTGTGGGCCAGAACCTCCTCAACCTGAACACGGCGTCGAAAGAGTCGATCAAGGGTGTGACAGAAGCCGCGATGGGTCTCGCGTCCGTGTTCGACCAGGACGTGAACGAGGTCATCCGGGCGGCCGGGTCCCTGATCAAGAACGGTCTGGCCAAGGACTCCACCGAGGCCATGGATCTCATGACGCGTGCGTTCCAAACCGGGGGCAACACGGCCGGCGATCTACTTGAGACGATCAGTGAATACGCGCCCCAGTTCCACAAGCTCGGGTTCGATGGAGCCACCGCCCTCGGGGTGTTGTCCTCCGGTCTCAAGGCCGGCGCACGCGACGGTGACGTCATGGCCGACGTCTTCAAGGAGTTTGGCCTACGGGCGATCGACACGGCCCAGCTCACCACAGATGGATACGCCGCGATCGGTCTCAGTGCCGACACCATGCGCACGAAGATCGCGGCTGGGGGCAAGGGCGCCAGCGATGCCATGGTCGAGGTGCTCACCGCACTCCAGGGAATGAAGGATCCCGTGGCACAGAACGCCGCCGGGGTCGCGCTGTTCGGCACTCAGTGGGAGGACACCCTCCGGGCGATCCTCCCGAAGATGGACCTTACCGAGTCTTCGCTCACCGACGTGGCCGGAGCCACGGACAAGATGAACGCTGCCGCGGCGGACTCCGCCGCTAACGGCGTGGAGTCGGTCACGCGCAAGTTCGAGGGGTGGCTCCAGTCGGTCACCAACATGGAAGGGCCGCTGGGGTCGGTCAGCTCGTGGGCACTCGGTGTGGGTGGCGAGATCATGCCGGTGATCGGCAACCTGTCCATGCTCGTGGTCGCGATGAACGGTGTGAGTTGGAGTGCGGTCGGCGCCGGCATTAAGGTGGTCGGTTCGTGGATTGCCATGGGAATCGCGGCCACCGCCAACGCCATCGTGATGGCCGCGTCCTGGATTCTCGCGTTCGCGCCGGTGCTGATCATCATCGCGCTGGTCGTCGGCTTGGTCGTGTTGATCATCATGAACTGGGACACGATCAAGACCGTCACCGTCGCCGTGTGGAATGCCATCTGGAAATTCATCTCAGACATCGTGAGCGCCATCGCGCGCTGGATCGGCGACCGCATTCGGGACATCGGCAACTTTTTCGGGATGCTCGGCGCGATCCCTGGCAAGGTGGCGGGATGGTTCGGTTCAGTCCTAAGTGGAGCGAAGCGCATCCTCGGTGACTTGATCAACTGGGTGAAGGGCCTGCCTGGTCGCATCCTGAGTTCCCTTGGGGACCTGGGTCGACTTCTGTTCAATGCTGGCAAGAAGATCATCCAGGGTCTGTGGGACGGACTTAAGGCTATCTGGAACAACGTCAAGGACTTCGTGTCCGGTATCGGTTCCTGGATCGCTGACCACAAAGGACCGATCGAGGTCGACGCCGTTCTCCTCATGCCTCACGGTAAGTCCATCATGGACGGTCTCGCCGGGGGGCTAGAAGCCGGGTTCGAGGCAGAGGTCAAGCCTCGCATCATCGGCATGACCGACGCCATCGCCAACACGCCGTTGCCCGCCTTCACCTCCCGGCCCCCGTCCTTCGGCGGTGACGGCGCGTCACTGGCGGGCACGGCCGGCGGCTCACCGATCAACATCGACAACCTGACCGTGGTCTACCCCGGATCGTTGAACGCCATGAGCAAGACCGATCTCCGCACCATGGCTGAATTCCTTCGGGACCAGATCCGCAACGTCGAGAGGAGCACGGCGTGACGTTCGGAACGATCACCCTGGGACGCCTGGTCCTCCGTGAGGACTGGAACGCGGAGCAGACTGCCGATGGCGTGACGATCAAGGGGCAGGAAGCCCTGCCACCGCTGACCGCGCTGGAGCTCGAACGCCGTCGAGAGGATCTCCTCGGGATCAAGGGCGCGCTCGTGCCGGTCACGTTCACCGACAAGGCACGCCTGTCCGGGTACTACCGGGTGGCGAACGTGAAGGCCAGCTACTCGAACTGGTACCAGGTGGCCGTGGTCGACTGGACGATCGATCTCGACCGGCTCGGCACGGAGTCCGAGGTCGATATGGAGAGCCGGCTCTCCGGGCCGCTCACGCGCAACACCAGCCACGCAGTCACCGGCGAGCGCTGGCACGCGCCGCCGGTCGGCCACTACGGCTACTGGTCCGACACCACCGTGCCCAGCGCGGTCACCCGCACCGGCACGGACGGCGCCCAGCTGGTCTACCGGAACGTGCCCGCCACCCACCCGCGGTGGGGCGCGTCCACCACCGGGTGTCTCGCCGGCCGCGTCCGGTTCTTCGACGGAGACACGTTCGAGCGGGCCGGCGTCAACCTCTCACCAGCCACGAGCGGCTGGGAGCTGAGCAACGGTCTCGTCCGGGTGCGTCCGCTCACGAGCGGGGGCGTGCTCGAGGTGGCCGCATACACCGGCGGTGCGTGGCGCGCCAAGGCCTGGGACCTCCTGGCCGGCGGCGTCACGCTCGGCGTGCCGCGTTCGGTGACTCTGCTCCGCAACGAGCTCGAGCAGGTGGTGGTGCGGGTGCTCTGGGCCAGCGCGGCGGCGCCGGGCCGCGTCACCGCCGACCTCACGTTGACTCGAGGTGCCCGCGTGCTCGAGCTGTACCTCCAGTCCCAGACCTCGACCACACTCAAGGTGGTCCGGGCTGCCGCCGAGGCGGGTACGGCCGGCACCGGCCACATCAGGGCCACGGCCAACGACGGCGACGGCAACCGCTACGTCGTCGGCTCAGCACTGGCCTTCACCGCCGACGCGGTCAACGGCGGTCTCAGCAAGGCCGCAGCCGTCGCACTCGACGCGTTCATCGGCGTGGCCGCGGCGGGGAGCGCCGCGGTGGCCGGCGACACGCCGGTCGACCTCATGGCCCAGTACCTGGGCACTCCTGGTGAGCTCGTCGTTCCGGTGAGGAGATAGTCATGCCGATCACCGAGGCACTCGGGGCACTGGGTAGCTGGAGCCTGACCCTGCGCGAGGAGACACCCCGTCGGATTCGGGACGTGCTGGCCACCAGCTACTTCGGGCACATCACCGTGCACACCGGCCGGATTAATCCGGCCGTGGTCGGAGACGGCCTCCTCCGGTCGAGCCGTTACACCGGTGTCCTGCGTGGTGTCGGTGAGGACGACGCCGCCGTCGCGCTGTCCGGCGCCGGCATGGTGTTCTGGTTGGGCGACGAGGAGGACAAGGGCGCGGTGATCGAGGACCCGGTCACCTTCACCGCCGAGGACTTCACCCAGGTGGTCCGCGATCTCCTCCCCGCCGCCGTGGTCGAGGGACTCCTCTCGCCGATCCCCGGCAACTTTACGAACACGTTCCAGTACACGACGCCGCGCAAGGCACTCGACTACGTCTGTACCACGATGGGTGGCGAGTACCGGGTCAACGGGGACGCCACCCTGGACGCCGGTTCGGTGGACGACCTGTTCGTGACCGACCCCAAATGCATGATCACCAAACGGGGTGCCGGCGTGGACATGGGTCTCCGCGCGCTGCTCGGCACCTCGAACACCACTCAGGACGTCGAGGACTTCACCACCAGGGCGTTACTGCTGGCCGCGTCCACGGACACGCAGGTGGCTACCGGCTCGGCGGACATCGATCCCGGTCTGAACCCGTACCTCGACCTGCACGGCAACCCCGTCCAGCTCACCCGCATGGTCAGCGAGTCCACCACCGACGCCACCAACGCCGACGTGCGAGCCCAGCTCCAGCTCAACCGGTTCTCCGGCACGCGCGACGCGCTCGCGCTGTCCACGTCGGAATACGACATCAACGGCTCCGTGCTGGTCGGCGACTACCTGTGGGTGTTCGACCCGGACATCGGGCTGGAGGACCTCACCAACGAAGTCGTGTTCCGTGGCGCGGTCATCAACCCGGCCAAGCTCCGGCTGATCGAGACCACCTGGCCCGTTGCCCCCGGCTTCACCGTGGCGTTCCGCGACAAACTCGGCGGGTGGCACGACCTCACCGACTACGTCCAGTGGGAGGGCGGCCAGACCACGGTCAAGGTCGGCGGCTACAGCCGGAGCTTGACCGGCACCGGCTCGGAACCGATCGGCCGTCTGCCCACCCCGGACTCCTCGGTGCCCGACGTGGTGACCTGGGTGGAGCCTTTCCGCCTCGGGGTGTACCAGAGCGCGGTCACCGGCGAGGCCCGCGGCGAGGTGATCCTGACCTGGGACCGTCCGGACAACACCAACGGCACTCCGATCGTGGACGGGTCGCACTACGAGATCCGTTACCGGCGCGCCACCACCCCGCTCTACCCCATCACCTGGGACGCTTTCGAGGCACTCGGCATGTCGTGGGACGACCTGGAGGCGACCGGCGCGACGTGGGACAACCCCGTCCTGTTCCCCGAGACGGAGTGGCAGACCGCGTACGCGCCGTTCGATACCGAGATGTTCCGGCTCCAGGAGCTCGTGCCGGCCATGCCGTACGAGGCACAGATTCGCGCGGTGGACTTGGCGACGCCGGCCAACATCGGCGTGTGGTCGGCGATCACCGAATGGCAGACCACGAGCGACGACGAGCCGCCCGCCACGCCGGCCCCGCCCACCATCGCGGCCAACCCGCTCGCCGTCCAGATGACGCACACCCTGGGCACTACGGCGGGCGGGGAGTTCAATCTCGACCGTGACACGCACCACCTTGAGCTGCACGGCGGAGTCGAACCATTGTTCGTCACGACTGATGCCACGTTGCTCGGAAAAGTGATCGCCAATTGGGGGATGATCACGGGACAGATTCCGGTGGTGCAGACGTTCCCCCAGAGCGTGATCGGTGCGGTCTATTACAAGGTGGTCGCCGTCGATAACGCGGGGAACAAATCACTGCCGAGTGCCGCAGTGGTGATGACCGCGGGGCTTATTGACAGTCAGTACATCTCCAGTCTAGTCGCATCGAAAATCACCTCGGGCACGGTGACGGCAAATCTGTTGTTGGCCGGCAGTATCAAAACCGCCACTTCCGGATCACGAGTCGAGCAGGACGTCAACGGGATTAGGCTATACAACGAAGATGCAGTTAACACTATCAACATGAGCACCATTACCGGTGATGGTTTGTTCACCGGCACATTCCAAAGTGGAACAGGTAATCAGCGAATTGTGATCAACCCTGATCCCGATGGGGTTGCTCGTATTGAAATGTTCGATGATGGGTCCACAGAGTACGTAGAAGAAATCATGTCAGTGGGTTCGTACTGGCATCGTCGTCGGAATGCGGCCAATGATTACCAGGGCGGCTACATGCTCTGGTTTACGGATCAAGCTAAGTTCGGAAACCGAACCAGCGGATACGACGCACACCTTCGGTTCAACGGTAGCGGCATTGGTCTTTCAGGTGCTTTCAGTCGAAACCGCACAGACGGCGGCAACTCCGCTCTGCACGTGGATCAGATCGGAGGGTCCGGCACATTCGCGTCATATAGCTATGGTGTCACGTATGCCAGTACCCCCATTCCGATCTGTGATGTCCAAGCCACCTCCGGTAGTCCCGTGGGCAAGTACCATTGCATCGGGTCTCGATCCACAACGAGTTTCGGAATTGAATATCCCGCCGGCAACTACGACATTTTTGTGTGGGCAGTGAGAATCCAGTGAGGATCGTATGATGCGAGTTACCTTTGGTGAGGCCACACAGGACAGTGCGGGTCACTGGGTTGTTGCGGTGCAACGACTTCACGATGACGGCACAGTGCAAGACGGGGTGCACGTGTTCCCCGCCGATATCCTGGAATGGCGTGCGGCGGAGTATGACGTGGACCCTGCCGATACCACCACCCTGCTCGACATCGTGTTGGCAGAGCCGTACCTCACCGAGGAGGATCACAACACCGGCTCCCGGCTCCACGATGTCGGGACGGTCGATGGTGCGCGTGCGGATCATCTGGCCCGGTGCGCCAAGGTCAAGCTTCGGCATCGGATGACCACACGGGGAGCGAAGCACCCACTCGACAAGATCCGGCGTGAAGCCGTGCTCCACCCCGATGCGTTGGCGATCAAGCGAGAGCTGGTGCGCCGGAGCCGGGAAGAACATCGACGTCAGTCTACTGTGGACCCGGAGCAAGCTCGACTGTCCGCCCTTCGCGATCGTCTACGGGAGTCCTCATGAGCACATTCACCACCCGCGGGGACCTGATCCTGCCGGACGGCTCAGACCTGATCACTCGTGCCGTGTTCAACGCGAACATGACACAACTGGCCAGCCTGCTCGGTGTGATCGTGTGCACGTCGTTGACTCGTCCCTCCACGCCGTATTCGGGACAGGTGCTCTACGAGACCGACACGTTCAAGTTGGTTCTCCGTAACGCGGCGAACTCTGCCTGGACCTCAGTGGACAGTCCCGTGATTGAGTGCACCTCGATCACCCGCCCTGCCTCGTCGTTTGCTGGTCAGATGATTTACGAGACCGACACGCTGACGATCCGTGTACGCAACGCGGCCAACTCCGCTTGGGTGATCGCCGGCGGGATCTCGATCGTCAGCAACACCTCCGACGTGACCGCGCCCTATACCGGCCAGTTCGTGTTCGAGCTGACCTCCATCTCGTTGAAGCGTCGTAGTTCTGGCGGGGCTTGGGTGATCTACCCGGACACCTCCACCCCCCAGGACACGCAGTCCGCGGTGGGCAACACCGTCAGCACGAGCTACGTCAACACGTTGACGGGCGGGGTGGCGTGTGGGGTGGCGTTCACCGCACCGCCATCGGGCAAGGTGTGGATCAAGAACCAGGCATGGTTGGCGGTGAACGCATCGCCGAACTACTCATACTGCACGCCGCGCGTGTGCACCGGCTCCACCGTGGGAGCTGGCACGGCGATCGTCACAGCTCAGGACACCAACGCGCTCATCGGCTCCAGTGTGGGGTACCAACAGGCATACCGTGAGACCCTGGTTCAGGGCCTTACTCCCGGTAACCCGTACAACGTGCAACAGTGGTTTAAGGCGAGTGCGGGAACGGCGTACTCCCAACAGAAAGAGGTCATGGTAGAGATGATCTGACCGGTAATTGATCACCCAATTAAACGGGGTAACGGAAAGGGCCAGCGTGTTACGTGGAAATCGCCTCAGGGATCACAGGCAGTGCGCTGGTCTTGTTGCTAGCCACGGTCATCGGATACTTACTCAACTCGAATCGACAAGACCGACAGCAGTACCGTAGTGAAGTCAAGGACTTCGCTACACAGATTGAGAAGCTGGAAACCAAGCACGCGGAAAAGATCAAGACGATGGAAACCAGGATAGACAACCTGGAGCGGGAAGTGGATACCGAGCGGGCAGCGAGACAACGGGCCGAATTCCAAGCAGCGCAAGCGGAGCACCAGCTCCGACTCCTCCGGCCGCCGGAGACCGGGACATGACGGCGGAGGAGTCAGCTCGGTACCACCGGCACCGCACGGTGATGGATCGAGTGGTGGGCATCGTCGCCATGCTGTTGTTGTCCGCGCTCGTGGTCATCGGTCTGATGATCATCGGTGAGCGGGACGCTGCGGTGGATACCACTGCGGATCTGGCCCAGCGTGTCCGTGCCGCGTGCGCCGCGGGTGGTGCGGCGGCCAGGGAACTGGAACGGGCTGACGCCTGCCACCGGGCGGAGAATGTCGCGGTGACTCCCGGCCCCGCTGGTGACACTGGAGCGCTCGGGCCGTCGGGTCCCGCTGGTCCGCCAGGAGCACCCGGTCCGCCAGGACGACAAGGTGATCCCGGCGCCGCCGGTGCGCCGGGGCTCGTGGGCGACACCGGCCCGGCGGGGCCTCAGGGCCCCGCGGGTGGGCTGGGTCCGTCCGGTGACAGTGGCGGACCGGGCCCGCCCGGAGAGCCGGGAGCGGCCGGACCGGCGGGGCCTCCAGGTGACACGGGCCCTCCGGGTGAAGCAGGACCGGCGGGGCCCGCGTGTCCTGCTGGGTTTCACCAGGAGAGCCGTACCGTGGACAGCGATGGGTCATTGGGCCCGGAGCTTGAAGAGACGTGGGTGGTCTGCGTCGCCGACGTCGAGGAAGGACCCTGATGGCGAGAAGTCAGAACGGATGGTCCACCGACCCACCGCGCACCTCACGCACCATCCCCGGCGCCGGCGTGCGGGTGACCGTGCGGGACGGCGACGCGGGCGACGTGCTCATGCACGTGCTGGCCCGTGTCGATCGTGAGGTCGAGGACATCGACTGGCGATCCACCCGTGGTGAGCTGGACGACTGGGGCTATGCGGAACGGCCGGTGCGTGGCGGATCCGACACCAGCAACCACGCGAGCGGCACGGCGGTGGACGTGAACGCGACTCGACACCCACTCGGCGTGGTCGGCACGTTCAGCGCGCGGCAAGTCGCGCGTATCCACGAGATTCTCGCCGAAGTCGGCGATGTCGTGCGCTGGGGTGGCGACTACCAAGGCCGCAAGGATGAGATGCATTTCGAGATCAACGCGGACGAGAAGGCGGTTGCCCGGGTGGCCGCTCGACTTCGCGAGCAGCACGCCGCACAACCCCCCGAGGAGGACGACGACGTGAAGACGACCATGCTGGTGCACGGCGACAACCGAGACCCGATCTACCCCGGTAGCAAGTACGCCTGGGGCGACCTGGTGTTCCTCGTGGCGATCGGCCCGGAGCACCCCGGTGGCGCCGCGCGCCGGTACATCGGCGGGGGTCTCGTGTTCAACCGGCTGGTCAAGGTGTTGGGAGCCCCGGAAAAGTGGGACCAGGACGAGCTTGACGCGATCAGCATCGTGAACGGCGGGGGCGTACCGTCCCAACTGCTCAACAAGAGCTGACCTCCGGTACCCTGAACGCGCCGCGGCCCCCGTCCTTCCCAGGAGCAGGGGCCGCGGTCCATTGGTGGTCAAGGTTGGCTGAGGTAGTCGAGCATCTGCGCGGCCACGACGCGCCGGGCCGGCGAGGTCGGCCGCTCGTAGACCTGAGTCCAGAAATCCCAGTCCGTTTCACGACGCGCGTTGATCTCAAGCATCTGCTGAACGGCACGTTGGTGCGCGAGGACCGGCAGTAGCTCGTGGACCAGATTGATCCCGGCGAGCACCAGTGTGGTGAGGATCGCGAACCCCAGCAACGTCCAGGTGATCGGCTCCGTCGGACTGACCACCGCGAGTGGTGAGGCGGGGAGTTGGCTGACGACGGCGAGCAGGAGAGTGACGGTGGCGGTTCGCATCATGGGGGTGAGTGTGACACACCGGGACATACCTTGACAACCCCCGACCGAAAGAAAGGCGGGACCGGTAGCCACCCCGGTCCCGCCTCGCGAACCTACCAACGGTCCGGCTCGCCCGACGTGTTGCCCGGAACGCCGACCTCTCCCCGCCCCCAGTGATTCCAGGTGAAGGTGATCTCCGGGACGTGGAGGAACCGTGCCCCGGCGTCGAGCATCGCCAACCATGCGCCCCAGTCGTCGTAGACGCAGGGTGACCCGTCCGGCATCGTGCGGTCGGGGAGCTGGAACCCCCCAACTTTCTTGAGCAGGTCGGCCCGGATCAGGCTTGTGGTCTGGATGTACGAGCGCCGCCGCAACTCGTCAGCGTCGAACGGCACACCGTACCGGCCGTTTGGGTCCCGGCCGCCGGGGAGCTGGGGCACGTTCGGGATCGAGTACAGTACGCCCGGCCATTCAGCGGGTTCCGTGTCCGACATCATGACGCGAGAGGCGGCACTCCGTAACACCTCCAGGTGCGCCGGCCAGAACGTATCGTCGTCATCCAGGAAGGCCACCCACGGGGTGTCCACCTTGGCCAGGGCGCGGTTCTTCGTGGCCGCCGCGCCGGTGTGCTCGTGGTCGTACTCGACCACGATGGCCGCCGGCTGGAGAGTCTGCACGGCGACACTGGCCAGCGCGCGCCGGAGTAGCTTCTCCCGCGGCGGGATCGTGGCGACGCACACCGTGATGTCGTGGACGGTCATGACTTCCTCTCGGACGGGATGGGGCAGTCCTTCCGGTGCTGAATCCGGGTGCGGCCCGTTGCGGTGGAGGTGCGGAACGCCCCGCACCCGGAGCACGCGGCCATCCGGCGCAGCTCGGCAAGTACCGCGGGGGCCAGCGTCGGGAAGACCTGCACGCGCCGGGTCACAGCGACAACCCTCCGTGAATGTCGCCAGCCTGGATGACCGGGCCTGTGACCGCGCCGGTGATCCAGTTCTGTGCCGCACGAGAGCGGCCGGGTTCTGACTCCGAACCCGGAAGTGCCGCCTCGTACCGGCCGACGATCGTGCCTTGCCAATGCCAGGTGATGCCGGGGAACGTGGCCAGCACGCGATCATGCGTCCAGTCCGGGACGAGGTGCTCCTCGAACGGGTTGCCCTCCTCGTGCCCTTGCGGGTAGTGCACGATCGGGATGGAGAGGTAGACCGCCTTGCGCGCTGCCGCGCGGGCGAGGTTCCAGACCCGGACGGCGTCCTCTTCGGTCATGTGCTCCAGCACGTCACCGAGGATCACGACGTCCACGCGGGGCCAGTCATCCAAGGCCGTCGATCGTATGTCCCAGTTCAACACCAGATCGTAGACCTCGGTGAGCTGGAACCGTTTGATGTACGGGTGCCACACCTCGATCCCGATCAGGTAGGGCGTCGGGGCTGGGAGACGGCGCCACGCCTTGCCGTAGGTCCCACTCCCCGCCCCGACGTCGAGCACGGATCGGGGGTGCTGGTTCTGGGCCCAGTTCATCATGTGCTGGCGGCCTTCTTCGGCGCTACCGGGCATTGGCTACTCCAATCAGGATTTGCGCGATGGCAACGACGACCAGCGTCACGCCGGTGGAGAACACGAGCAGGGTGAACGCACGCTCGACGCGGCCGGTCATAGCTCGCACCGGTCGAGGTACTCGATCATGGCGACGAGGACAGCGGCTGCCTGGATGAGCTCCGTGCGCATCGCGGCGGAGTCGTCCGTCTCGGCGAGAGCTTCGTAGACCTCCTCCAGCAGCACGCCGTCCCATACCCCGTTCCGATCACGGGGGATGCCTGCTTCGTTCGCGATCCGGACGCGCTCCGCGTTGATCCGTTTCCAGCCATCGGCCATCGCGGCGTACCTCTCACGGTCCTTGGAGGACAGGACCAGCGGGTGGTTTTGCGGGCCCCACTTCTCGTCTTGCCGGCCGCGCTCGTCGGCAACCTCAATCAGGATCGCTGCGAGGTCGGCGGTCATGGGTGCTGGTTTGGTCATGCCGGTTCTCCATAGCCCACGACGTGCGCGGTGTCGGTGCTGTGCGGGGTGAGCAGTTCGACGGCGAACCGGGCCCGCTCCTCAGCGGTGAGCAGGAACGCCGTCTGGCGGATCGTGTTGGCGAGATCGCCGGCCGCCGCGCCGCGCTCCTCGTGGGTGTAGGTCATCGGGGTGAAGCGGCCCCGCCTCGGGAAAGGCGGGGCCGCGGCCAGCGCGTCATCGGCGAGGCACATGGTGTGGACTCCCAGGATCTCCCCGACCTGGCCGCCGTTCGGCGGGCGCATGGCGGGTCAATCCCAGACGGACGGCGGGAACGCCGCGTCCACGGCGTCGAACGGGTCGGCCGGGTAGGCGATCTCCGGTGTCGGCGCCGCCCGGTGCGCGGACGGGGTGAATCGTCCGGGGCACAGGTACAGCGTCAACTGGTTGCGACCGTAGGTGACCGGGTGTGTCGGGTGGTCGGTGAGCTGGTCGCAGTGGGTTCTTGAACTCATACCCGGACCGTACGCCCCGAGACAAACCCTGTCAATACCAGGACACGCACCAGGTCAGTTGGTGTAGACCGCCTCCCAGCCCTGCCAATGGTTCTCGATCGAGCGGGTGCGCGCGTAGGCCAAGCCCTGCGCGGCGAGTACAGCACGTAGGGCCGGGTCACAGAGACGACGGAGCGCGCCCGTCCACTCGTGCGGCCGATCGACCAGGAGCCCCGTGACGCCGGGCTGGATGGTGCGCGCGTAGGGACCGAAGTTCGAGGCGATCGTCACCGCGCCACGCGCCGCGTACTCCAAGAACTTGAGCTCGCTCTTGGACTGGTTGAACACCGACGCGCGTAGCGGGGCCAGGCCGACGTCCAGGTTGCCCAGCCGCTCGTAGTGCTCGTCCATATCGAGCGTCCACGGCAGGTCGACACGGTTCGATCCTGGTATCGCAGCGGCAAGTTTGCCGAACAGGGTGCCCATGTTCATGAACTGGTCGCCCGGGTAGCGGCGGAAGTGTTGGCGGAGTGCCGGTGTGACCTCCTCCACGTCGAGCGCATGCGATGCGCCACCGGCCCAACCAATGGTCAGTGGTCGGGCCGGTCGGTCCGCCGGCCCGTACGCCGCGGCGGGGAGCTGGTTGGGCAGGATGACCACGTTGGGGTTGATCTTCCGCACGACCTCGGCGAGCGGCTCGGTGGTTACCGTGCACATGTCGGCCAGGCGAGCGCACTCGGTGAGGTTGTCGAGCAGCTCACTGTGCAAGTGGTAGAAGGACCATGCCGGCGTGTTGCTGGGATCGATGTGCCAGAGGTCGTCGTCCAGCTCGAACACGAGTTGGGGCCGGCGGCCGTAGGCGCCGGCGGCCAACCGGCGCCACCGCGCGGTGGCGCCGGGTTGGCACACCCGCTGTCCGACGATGGTGTCCGCCTCCTCCAGTGCCCACTCCGGCATGACGGTGTCGACGGCGGTCTCATACCCGTGTTGCTGTAGCTCGCCGAAAGGAACGCGGAGCCGGTAGAAACCCGGCCCCGCGTCGTCGGCGGCCCATCCGAAGATGCGCACGCGTGCTCCCTACCCTCGTCGCTTGTCTTCGCCTGGCCACCCGCACGTACCGCACGTGCCGCCGACCTTCATCGTCGCGCCGCATCGCGGGCAGGCTTCGATGATGCTGAGCAGGATTCGTCGGAACATGGCGCCTACTCTCCCGTGACCTTGAGGAGACCCTGGCCCTGGAGCCACTGGCCGGCGGCCACGTAGATGGCCTTCTCCGACTCCTCGGCCTCGTTCCACGGCGGGTACTCTCGGATGCCGTCGTGCGTGGACTGCACCCCGGCGTTCATCGCCTCGTAGACCTTGCTGCCGATCACCTCGGGGTCGCCCGCGTTGAACGCGGCGGCCCAGTCCGGGGCGCTCATGCGAGACGGCCGGTGAAGTCGGGACCGTCCGCGTGCGTGCCCGTGATGGGTGGGGCCGGCACGTCCGGCGGGACCTGGAGATCGTCCTGCCCAGACTGGTAGCCATGGTCGTAGGCCGCGTCCGCTGCGGCCTGGATTCGGTTGCCGCCCACGGAGCCGACCGGCGCGACGACGTTCTGCCGCACGAAGAACGCCGCGCCGGCCGTGATCAGTGCCAGGATGCCCGCCTGCGTGTTCTCCGGCACCGGTGAGCCGTAGGCCAGGAACACCGCGAACACGGCGCCGACGAGGCCGACGAGGGCGGGGAGCACCCGGTCCACGTCCACCATGGCCGCCGTGGCGAGACCGGCGCCGGCGATCACGAGTCCGTTGAGCGCACCCATGATCGGCACCGGCACGTTCGTGAGCTGGATGATGGCGAGCACGAGTCCGGCGACCAGTGCGAAGAACACGGCCGGTTCGCGCCCAATGATCTTTTTCATTCGTTGATCCTTTCTAGCGAGGATTCTTCTGGGTCCTGCTCACGACATACGTCGCGACGACTGTGCCACACGTGCACTGCTGGTGTCCGTACACGATGATCTCCGTCTTGTTCTCTACCACGGATTCCGTGACGGAGCCGTTCTCGTTGTGCTCGTGTTTAGTCATGGTTGTCTCATCTCATGTTTGTCTACAAAGGACGGCGGCGTCCAGGCCATGAGGCACCGGACGCCGCCGTGGTCATGCTGTGTCAGCCCGCGTTCGCGAACGGGTCGGCCGGCACGCTGGCCGCCTTGCGCGCTTCGACGTCGGCGAGGTACTTGCGCGCCTTGGCCTTGTCCTCGTCGGTCGGCTCCGCCAAGATCCAGGTCTTGGTCTTGAACTTGTTGTCCTTGGTGCCGAGCCGGCCGAGCACGAGGCCGTTGCCGTCGCCGCGCTGGAACTTCTTGACGGCGGGGAGGAGCTGGTTGGTCACGGCCTCGCCGGAGAACTGGAAACCCTCCAGCACCATCGGGATTTCGTCCACCATCTCGTTGATCTCGCCGTCGAGCACCACCGTGTCGGTGACGACGTAGACGTACATGTCCCCCTCCTTGGCACGCGGGAGGTTCGACTCACGCTCACCGGAGTCCTGCGCGGTGATCAGGAGGAGCCGGCCCTGCACGTCGTCCATCTTGACGTATGCCTCGCGTGCCGAGCTGAACGGATCGGTCATGGTCATCTCATCTCTGTTGGGTTCAAAACGCTGTCCGGGTAACGGTTTTCTGGTCCGCCGGACACGGACCCGTGGAGAGGGATGGACTCGAACCACCGTCTTGCCAACAGGTACCTGCTGGCTGCTCTCTGTCCTATTGAGCTACCTCCCCTAGCAACACCACAGGGAAGCGAACTGACTAGGCCGACCGTTCCGGGGTTTCAGCCCCCGGACTCGCGACGCTTGCCTCTGCGCATCGTGCGATGCCGGGCTGTTCAGCCGTTGCGTTGCCCGGCCTGCTCGCTGCCGGTGCTCCCTAGAATTTCGCTTCCCTGTGGAGTTGTAAGGATGACACTACTCGCCACTAGCAAGATGTCAAGCTTTATCCTGCTTTTTCCTCAAGCTGGATCAGCCGCTCCCGGCCTGCCTGCTCCAGCACGTCCGACCAGACGTCGGCCGCCACCGCCTCGTGGAACAACGCGGACAGCTCACCGCGCGACGCCGCCGACTCGAACCGCTCCAGCCACGACACGCCTTGCACCACGAAATCGGCGACGGGGACCACGACACGCGCGTTTCCGGTGTCCTCTCCACGCGTTGGCATCTCGGCAACCGCCAGCGGTTCCGCCAGCACGCGGTACTTGCGCCACGCGCGCACGTCCCGACACAGCTCCATCGCGCGCCGGGCCGGCTCCAGCTCGACCTTGTAGATCGTGCACTTGCTCTCGCCGACCGGCAGATGCATGACCAAAGCGAAGTCCTGCCGGACCGGACAAGGGGGGTCCCACGTCTTGGCCTTGAGGTTCCAGACTCCGCACGCCTTCACGCCCATGGCGTAGAGGGCAAGCTGGATACTGATCTCGTTCCAGCCGTACTGGAGATCCCGCCCGGTTTTGAGATCGCCGATCACCAGGCGTCCGTCCGCGAGGTCCACCTTCGGTCCGAGGTCAAGCCGACATTTCGACAGGTCCAGGCCCCGGTCCAGAGTGCCGGCCACGCCGTAGTCCGGCACGGCGGTGATGCGCTCGATCAGCGCCGGCACCACCCGGATGCCGCCCTCCTCCAGCGCCGTGCGGTAGGCGCGCACGTCGTCCAACGCAGACTCCGGCACCAGCTTTTCGATGTCCGCCTCGGGGTCCTCATCGATCCGCTGGGTGAACGTGTGACGCGCGGTGCCCATGTTGGCCGCCACCTTGTCACCGGCCGCCGCTTTCGCGTCCTCCACGATCTTGTTCAGCGCGTCCCGGTCGGCCTTGACGTCGAGCGGGTAGGCCAGGGACACGAGGTCGGGTCGGACCGTGAGACCCTTGACCACCATTCGTTGCGCCCACTGGGAAAGCGTGAACGTGTCCGAAATGGACTTCGCGAAAGTAGTCGCACGAGTCCACGCCTGGGGCTCGCCGGACACAGGATGCTTGAGTTTGTACCTGCCCCACCGATCCCGTTCGACCTCGGTTGAGTCCTCAATGGACTCGAACATCTCACTCACAGCATCGTCCTTCCCAGTCACCAGAACCGTCAGCCCGGATGTCATCCCCCGCGAATACCGACGCACCGCACCCACCACAGTCACTGTCCCACTGGGCCGTGATCCATGGCCCGACCTCCACCACACTGGCGAATAAGTCCGGTGGTGCGGGCTTACCTCGGTGGAGTCGACACCCACACTGGGATACGAACAGATCTGTGGTGTCGCAACGGGTGTCGCTCACGTCATCACCTTTCGGTAGTGCTTGTCGAACACCTTGCCCGCTAAGGCAATGGAGATCACGTCAGAGGCTTCTGCCTTACTAATCTCCATTCCATGCGCACCAGTGAGACTCTTGATCATGTCGAGCTGCTTGTCACTCGCCGGGGCCTTGCGCTTGCGCCACGATGCGTCGCGCGAGGCCACCGAGGAGTCCGCCTCCTCCGCCTCCACCTGGGCCCAGGACATCGCCAGCTCCAGCGTGCAGCCGGTGTGCAGTCGCTGCCACGGTTGCCGCCGGTACGCCACCACGGGGGCGTGGCAAGCATCCCAGGTACCCAGCTCCGCACCAGGCCAGATGAAGAACTCGCCCTCCCGCGTCGGCACGAACCAGACTCCGGCCGGAGTCTGGAGCCACACCGAGCGCGACTCATCGAACAGGTCCACCTCCGCCGCGGTGAGCGAGGTCGGCGTAGGCCGGTGGTGTCGGGCTGCCTCCTCCAGCTCCGCTTCCTCGACCGCCTCGGCCAGGGACTGATCTGGCCGGACGGTGTGCACCGCTCCCGGCTCCAGGTCGATGAGCGTGGCGAGCTTGAGCCGGCCGGACACGCCGACCACGTCGAGCACGAGCGCGTCGCGCTTGCCGGGCCACGGCCGGAGGACGCGCCCCACCATCTGGGTGTAGAGCGGCGCCGACTGAGTCGGCCGGGCGATGACCGCGCACGACGCCCACGGCGCGTCGAATCCCTCGGTCAGCACCATGCAGTTGACGAGGAGCTGGGTTCGGCCGGTGCGGTAGTCCTCGTAGATCCGGCGCCGGTCGTCGCGCGGTGTGGCGCCGGTGATCGTCGCGGCGGGGAGTCCGCCAGCGTTTAGGGCCTCCGTGATCAGCTCCGCCGTGTAGACGGTCGGAGCGAACACGACGCCCTGCCGGTCCTTGGCGTGTTCGAGGTACGCCGCGGTAATGACGGCAGGGGTGTCGCTCTCCTCGATCGCCGTGCCGAGCGCGCCGGTCTGGTAGTCCCCGCCGCTCTTGCGTACGCCGGACAGGTCGAGGTCGTCCACCTTGACCTGCACGCCGCGCACGTCGGCGAGGTGGCCCCGCCGGATCAGCCGCGTGAGGGAGATGGCGTAGGCCACCTCCTGCCATACCGACCCGAGGCCGACCTCGTCGGACCGGGCCAGGGTGGCGCTGAACCCGACGACACGGGGGCCGACCAGCATGTTGGTGAAGCACCCCAACTCGTACATCAGCGATTGCCACGATGGGGCTACGGCGTGGTGGCACTCGTCCACCACGACGAGGCCAATCGGCGCGTAGTCCGGGTCCTGGAGCAAGTCAAGTCGGCCGGTCCGAGAGAGGGTCTGGACCGATGCCACCACGACGTCCGCATCGACCTCGTTGTCCTCCGCCTTGACCTTGCCCACGTTCAAGTCCGGAGCGATTTGGCGGATCTTGTCGATAGCCTGGTCGGCCAGCTCGTCACGGTGCACGAGCACCAGGGCCCGCGACGCGAAGCGCAGTGCCGGGTCCAGGGTGGCGCGTGCGTTGCGCTGGAGGTGGTCGTGGATCAAGTGGGCGAACATCACCGTCTTACCGGCGCCGGTCGGCGCGACGACCGCCGGCCGCTGCACGCCGCGATCCCATGCGGCGTGCACGGCGGCCAGGGCGTCCACCTGGTACGGGCGGAGGGGGAGCTGGGTGTTCACGCTTGCTCCAGAGGAATGCAGTCCTGGTGGACGTCGAGGGGGTCGGGAACACAGGTGATCCAGCCGTCGGCTACCGTGTCCAGCTCGAACCCGTCCGAGTTACCCGGCCAGTACTCGGTCAGCGCGTCGTCGTCTACTTGGACAACGATCTTGGTGCGATCCGGGCTTAGCCAGATGCCGGTGATCATGTGAGCCGCTCCCACGTCCGGGTGAACCAGAGCGGGGCACCGCCCGCGAAGTCCACGAGGTCGTCCCAGGTCATCGGGTCGACGCGATCGGTATGACCGGTCGAGAACCAGCCACGACCAGCAATGTGGATGGCGACGTAGGCGTAGCCGGGTCCGTCCGGCCGGAATCGTCTGGTGAAACCGACCACTGTGCCAGGCTCCGGCTCCGGGGGGCTGATCTCGTCCATGATCATCTCATCTCTGTGTGATTCGTCTGGTTGTGAGAGCCACGCTACACACCGGGACAAACTGTGTCAATGCTGGACATGATCCAGGTAAGCGGGTATGGTCCGGGGGTAGACAGACAGCGACGCATCACGACACGAGAGGAGGTGAGCACGATGGCACCGCGCAAACAGCTCGCGCCGGAGGACTCCCTGTCCAAGGCGGAGGCGGCCCAGCTCGCCGGGGTCACCCAGCGGACGATCGGGCGGTGGGTGTCGAATGGGCACCTGACCCGCTACACCGGCCAGGTCAACCGGCTCAGGGTCTCCCGTGCCCAGTTGATCAAATTCTTGGCCGGCACCCGCTCCCAGACATGACGAGACCCCGGAGTTACGGACACTTTCGTGTCAGCCCGCTTACTCCGGGGTCTCGTCGCATACCGCTCCGACACCCGAAAGGCTACCACGTGCTGTTCTCCGACCCACCCGTTATCCCGGCCGTCGAGTCGTTCACGAGCGACGCCGCCGGCACGCACGGGTGGCATGGCGTGCGGTGTTTGGCCGGCGGCCTGGCCGTGGCCGCCGCACGGTCACAGTGGGCGGAGCGACCGCTCGCCGTGGACATCGAGTCCTTTGGTCTGGGCCGACACTCCGCCCGCCTGAAGTGCGTTGGCTTCTCCTCCGGTGACGCCGCGGTGGTGCTCGACCCACGTGACCGCCAGCAGTACGAGGCGGCCCGATTCCTGATCACCACCTCCCCGAAACTGATCTTCCACAATTCCGCTTTCGACGTACCCAACCTGTCCCGCAACGGACTCATCACTTTGGACGACGTGCGCAAGATCGAAGACACGCTGATCCACGCACGCATGGCCGAGCCCGACGAGCGCACCCGCAAGACGCTGGCCAACACCGGCAACCGCTACCTCGGCACGCCGACCGAGGACCACCTCCTGGCCGCGTTCAAGATCGTGGGTTTGACCAAGGAGCAGGGCTACTACCAGTTCGATATCGACCGGTTCGTCTACCTCATGGGCGCCGCGTCCGACGCGATCATGACCGCCCGCGTGCTCGAGCACGTGCGCCGCGCCGCCTACGAGCGGCTCACCTCCGGCCACCCATTCACCGAGAACGGCGTCACCGGCGACGAGGCATGGGCGTTGGTCGAGCGCGAGCAGCGGCTCAACCGCATCCTGCTCCGGCGCGCGGTAAAGGGCCTCCGGGCCGACCTGGAGTTCCTCGACCGCTACCGCGAGATGAACGAGGTCGAGCTCCGGGAGGCGGAGGCCGAGCTGGAGGCGGCCGGCATCCGGCCCGGTAACGCCGGCGATCTGATCAAGGTGCTCGACACCGCCGATGCCATCCCCGCCGACTACCCGCGCACGGCCAAGACCAAGAAGCCCTCGACGGTGGCCGATCACCTGGAGCGGCTCACCCACCCCATCGCCGCGACGTTCGTCAAGGCCAAGCAGATAACCAAGATCGACAAGGACTACCTGACCAAGGTGGTCGAGCAGTCCGGCGAGGACGACCGGATCTACCCGGCTGCGAACATCCTGGCCGCGATCACCGGGCGCATGTCCTATTCCGGCGTGCCGGTCCACCAATTCCCCGAGGGCGCCCGTGGCATCGTGCTCGCCGACGAGGGCGACGCGCTCACGTCGATGGACTGGGCTCAGATCGAGCCGGTGATCATCGCGAACGTGGCCGGCGACTGGGACATGGTCCTGGACTACGAGGCCGGCACGGTCGACTTCTACCAGGGCATCGCCACCGCCACCGGCAAGCCCCGCCCGGTGGCTAAGGTCGTGCTGTTGGCCCAACTCTACGGCGAGGGCTTGGCCAAGCTCGCCGGGGACCTCGGCATCACCCTCGACGCGGCGGAGGAGTTGCGCACACTGATCTTCGACACGCTGCCTCGCACGGCGGACCTCGTCCGGCCGGCGTCGGCCGGCAAGGAGGGCAAGCTCCGCAACATCGCCCGGCACTACCGCGTGGTGTTCACGCTGTCCGGACGCATCCTGCCCATCCCGATGGGGCGGGGCTGGGAGCAGGACGACGGGACAATCGGTCCACCGTCCCCTGCTGTCCACAAAGGAGTGAACTTCTTCGTGCAGGGATCGGCTTACGACGTGCTCGCCGACACGATCATCCGGGTAGACGACGCAGGCCTGTCCGACGCGATCTACCTCCTGATGCATGACGAGATCGTGGCGTCCACCGACGCCGCGCACGACATAGAAAAGATTATGCAAACACCCCCGGAACGCTTGTGCCGCTTGGCAAAGCGCGTGCCGATCCTGCGCACGGACCGGGCCGACATGGGCGAAAGATGGGCAAAGGTATGACGGTACGAATAGCGCTTGCGATGGGATTCTTAATCGGGTGCGTGACAGGCACACTGATTGCCGCACTAATCGTGGCGTCCGCACTATGAGCGGGCCCAACCACCCACGAGGCACCACCAACCGGAACGAGCGCGGGAACACCGCCGCCCGACGCGAACGCCGTCAATGGCTCCTCGACACGTTCGGCGACGGCGTCACCGCACCGTGCTCGATCCGGTGGGACGGCCACTGCCTAGGCACGGTGAGTGAGGGCACGCTCACCGTGGACCGCCACCCGGTGCCGGGAATCGACAAGGGCACGTACGCTCGCGACAACATCCGACCCGCGTGCGGACCGTGCAACAGTCGCCACGGCTCCGCCCTTCGCGAGCAGCGTCGCGCCATCCTGGGAGCCCCGCGTGTTTAGTCACGACACCTTCACCGCCATTTTCGGGGCGGTCAGACCCGGAGAGCTGGAGCCGCTCGCCGGGCTGATCCGGGCCGCGTTGCGGCAGGGCTATGCCCTCGTGCTCAACGAGCCCGGCACCAAGAAGCCGATGTGCCCGCTCACCGCGACGGCACGGCGCAAGGCCGACCGTGAGGTCCAGGACACCGCGCTGGCCGCCGGCGACCCGCGTGCCTCCCAGCTCCGGCACCCGTGCGGGGTCAACCACGCACTGACCGAGGACGACGCCAGCAAGGTGACCGCGCTGCTCAAGCGACTCACCGTCACCGAGGAGCCGCCGGCCGCCACCGAGAATCTTCACCTGGTGGAAGACCGGTGCCCGGACACGGCCGGTCACGACCCGCACGCCTGGGAGGTCTCGACTCGCGTGTGGCATCGCTGCCCTGGTGCGCCCACCACGCGCACGCCGAACATCGGCGTTGAGCCCGGCGCGTCCCGAATGCTCGTGGTGGACGTCGACACGCCGGCCGAGCGGGACGCCTTCCTGGCCACCTGGTCCGCGGAGACCGGCGAGGACCAGGCGCACCGCGGCTACACCGTCCAGTCCCCCGGCGTGTCGCGCACGCTCCCGGACGGCACGCAGGAGTGGGTGCACCACGGCGGCGGGCACTGGTGGTTCACGCTGCCCGACGGGGTGACCCTGCCGGCCGGCGTTGGCACGCTCAAGGACGAGACCGGCTGGGGCGCGGCCTGGTCCGGCCGGCAGGTGCTCGTGCCACCCTCGGTGCGCAAGGAGGGTCCTTACCGCCTCGTCGGCACGCCGGAGCCGGCGCCGCAGTTCCTCCTCGACCGGGTGTTCATGGCGGCGGAAGCGCGTGCTGAGCGCGAGCGCATCCGGGCAGAGCGGTGGGATGCGCGCAAGTCCGGGGACCTCGACCTGGACCCGGTGGACGACTGGTCGGCCAGCACGCCGTGGGCCACGCTGCTCGAGGCGGACGGCTGGGTGGCCACCGGACTGCTCGACACCTGTTCGTGCCCGACCTGGACGGCGCCGGGCGGGCACGCGAGCCCCAAGAGCGCGACCGCCCACGACCTCGGTTGCACGCGGTACGACAGTGAGGACGGGCATGCGCCGCTGCACGTCTGGACGGACAACCCGCCGGAGTACCTCCTGGATGCGCCGCGCACCCTCAACCGGCTGACCTACGTGGCCTATCGCGACCACCAGGGGTCCAAGCACGAGCGGGAGTCGGCCGCCGTAACCGCGCTGGGCCTGGCCGTGCACGGCGTGTTCGACGGCGGCCAGGAGGAGCTGGACGACTTCCGGGCGATGCTCGGTGCCGAGCCCGTCCAACTCGAGCAAATCGTTAGCGAGGCGAACGTTCCTCGAGCAACGGAAAACGGTAGTGATTCGGCTACGGGGAGTAGCGCTCCGCTCGAGACTCGAATTGACCCGTTCGACACCCCGGCGTCCGCGATCACCGCCACTCCCCGCCCCGAGGAGCCGGCGGAGGTCGGCGAGGAGCCGGGCCCGTGGTTCGACTGGACCGATCTCTCGTTGATCCCGCCCCCCCGCCCGCTGATCGAGGGCGTGCTGGACCACCGGACCATGACGATCATGGCCGGCAAGTTCGGCACGTACAAGACGTTCCTCGCGCTGGACTGGGCGGCGTGCGTCGCTACCGGCACGCCGTGGGCGGGACACGCGGTGCCCGAGGCCCTGCCAGTCGTGTACGTCGCGGCGGAGGGCGTCGGCTCGTTCGACCGGCGGTTGGCCGCCTGGGGCGCCGGGCACGAGGTGGCCCAGCGGACCAAGGGCGCGCTGACCATCCACGGTGGCCCGGTCAACGTGATGAAGAATGAGGCCATGAGCGAGTTGGTCCAGACGATCAAGGCCAAGGACGCCAAGCTCCTCGTGGTGGACACGTTCAGCCGGTGCGCGCCGGGGCTGGAGGAGAACGAGGCGACCAAGGTGGCGGCGGCCCTGGAGCGGCTGTTCGCCGTCCGGGACATCCTGGATATCGCCGTGCTCGTGCTCCACCACACGGGGCACCAGGGGTTGCGTGCGCGTGGCTCCTCGGTGCTGGATGACAACGCTGACGCGTCGTGGGTGATCAAGCTCAACGGTGAGAACAACGAGGACCGCGGCCCGGACAATCCCCGTACCCTGGAGCACCGCAAGTCCAAGGACGGGGAGCTGCTCGGGTCCAAGCCGATGGCGCTCGTGCCGGCGGCCGGGAGCGCGTACCTCTCGTTCGACCCGATGGACGCGCCGATGCCGGCGGGCGATCGGCGGGCGGCGGAGTCGACGGCTAAAGATCACGAACTGGCCACCGACATCCGGGAGATATTCACCAAAGAGGGGCGCGTGGTGGGTCGCGAGACCCTCGCCGCGATGCTCGATCTACCGGCCGGTAGCAAGCCGTTGAGACGCGCTCTCATGATCGCTAAGGACACCTGGTCGAAAAGCCCTACCGACCAGCGACCAGAAGCGACCAGTTAGCCATGAAAACCCTACCTGAACAGGTCGTATAACTGGTCGGTTTAGCCGACCAGGTCCGACCAAAGGCCAACTGGTCGACTGGTCGCCGACCCTAAGGGAGGCGACCAGCGACCAGCGACCAGACCAGTACTCGACACAAGATCAACAACAGGAGCACGAGATGGCGGAGAACAAGATCATTACCGATGCTTATGTCAGTGCGGTTCAGGTGTGGAAGCGGGACCGTCGAGCGGTCCCGCCCGGTTGCGAGCCGGCGGGCGGGGAGGCCCTGTCCGTCTGGGTCGAGGGCGTGCCGGGTCCGCAGGGCAGCAAGCGAGCGTTCGGGGCTGGGAGGCCTGGCGGCAAGATCCGCATGGTCGAGATGAGCAAGAAGGTCGGGCCGTGGCGCAACGCGGTCAAGGCGGCGTGGCTCGAATGGACGCGTGCACAGCCCCTTGGTACCTTCGTGCGGTTCCATCGGGCTCCTGTGGTCGTCAAGCTTGTGTTCGTCATGCCCCGGCCCCAGGCACAGCGCAAGGCCACCAAACCGATGGTGGAGCGGCCCGACCTGGATAAGCTGATCCGGTCCACGCTCGACGCGATCGGCATGGCCGGCGTCTGGGTCGACGACTCTCAGGTGATCACCGTGCACGCGCACAAGCGGCGTGCCGAGATCGGCGAGTCCACCGGCGTCATGATCCACATCGAGCCGGTGACCGCCGACCCGCACCCGGACTTCCGGGTGCGTGCTGTGCTCGGGGCTCACGAGTGTGATGCTCACGGAGTGCATCCGCATCGGGGTATGCGGTGCTTGGATTGCCCAGAGTGCGTGTTGACCACGGCGGGGCCTGGTCAGGAGTACTACCGTGCGCCAGACGGGTCCGTGGCTGTGCGAAACCGTGTACCGATGATCCCGTTCAGCGCGTCGCTACCCCCCGTGTCCTCTAATGACGTAGGGTGAGGAACATGTCCACGCGACGGGACCAGCTCGTTCTCCGCACCGGTCCGAACACTCATCGGGCCAAGGGTGATTCCGATGCCCAGCGCTCCGCCGAGCGAGCACGCGCCTACGAACTCCGCCTGGTCGGGCGCACCATCCGGCAGATCGCCGACGACATGGAATGCTCCCGGACCAAGGTCCACCAGCTCCTCCGGGAAGAGATCAAACTCCGAGAAGACCCGTTGATCGATCAGGTCCGCCAGTTCGAGCTGGACCGCCTCGACGGCTACCAGCAGGCGGCCATGTACGTGCTTGACAACCCCGGCACGCCGGTGGTCGCCATCGCGCCGGACGGCACGCCGGTCACCCACGTGATCGTGGACGACCGGAAGATCCTCGGCGCCATTGATCGACTGATCAAGATCAGCGAGTCACGCCGCAAACTCCTCGGTGTCGACGCGCCGGTCAAGATGCACGTGGATGTGGTCGAGACTACCCAGCAGGACCTGGAGCTCCAGGAGATGGTGCGGGAGGCCCAGGCCCGTGCTGCCGCCGCCGCCGACAAGATCAGGGGGACTGTGTGATGGAGTACCGCCTCGTGCTTCAACCCGTCACCGAGCACTCATGGCCGCACGCGGCCCCGACCGTGCTCGTGGGCATGGCCAACCTTGATCCGTCCACATGGCATGGGCCGGACGATGCGTTCGTTGTGCCGGAGCTCCCCGCCATGCTGCGAACGTTCGCCGAGCAGATCGAGTCAGCCATAACCACCGGGCCCGACCCGGAGGAGTGGCTGGAGACCGCTGACGAGGAGCCGCCCCTCACGTGGTTGGAATCGCGTCCTCCGGTGCCAGGTCCAGCTGACTACTTCCGGGGGCGGGCGGGATGACCGCGCCGATCCAGCACACCGACGCGCTCGCCCCTCCGTGGTCGTGGCTCGTGGCCGCACCTGGGACGGGTGGGTGTCCCTCCAGCAGCCCGTGGTGCGAGTGCCATCGGAACCCCGTGCACCGCACCGAGCCGGAGGACGACACGTGACCGCGCTCCAGCACACCGACGCGCTTGCCGAGCTGATCCAGGAACGGACCAAGCTGGCGGGCGGGGAGTTGCTGGAGTTCGTGGAGCGGATCCGCAAGAAGCTCGCCGGCATGGCGCTGGACCCGGCCAAGCTCGCCGGGCCGGATCTGGCCGCCATCGTGGACCGGCTCATTCGAGCCATGAGCGTCACCACGGCGCGAGCGGTCACCGAGACGGGACGGGCCATCCGTCCGGCCGCTCTGGAGGTGCTGGAGTACCGGACGACCCGAATGCGCCGGTTCGCTGCGGCGTTGTTCGGCGCCGACCGACCCAGTCTGGCCAACGCGCTCATCGTGGTCGCGCAGGCTGCTCTCCTCGTTCGGGGTCTGGAGGGCGTGATCTCCGACCACGAGGTGGGCCAGGCCAACGCCGCCGTGCTCGACCGGGCACGGCAGTCGCCGTCCAAGGTGGCCATGTGGGTGCCGGAGCGGGACGCCTGCGTGCGCTGCTTGCGCTACTCGGGGATGCGCCTGCTCCGGCCCGGCGACCGCTTCCCCGGCGGCCTGAGCTACGACCCGGCCGCTGACACCACCGATGCTGACCCGGTGGCCTCTCCGCCGCTGCACCCGCACTGCCGGTGCGAACTACAGCTGGTGGCACGCGGGGACAGCGAGGAGGCCAGCGCCGCGCTCAAGCGCGAGGCGGACCGCTCGATTCTGCGGGGCTTCGCCCTGGAGTCTGAGGGGCAGGCGGCACGGCGCCGTGCCGCGGAGTCGCTGCTCGCGTCGGGGGTCAACGCCCCGAAGTCGGTCAAGGCGGACGCGCGCCGCCGGCTCCAGGGCGGAGACACGTTCACCCGACCCGTGCCGGACGGGTCGGGTGGTGGACCGTGATCGGACTACTTGGTGGCCCCGCAGGTGCCGCACCCCTTTTTCTTGCCCTGGTTCTTGCACTCCAGGCAATAGAAGTCGGCAGTTCCGTTGTTCACCGCCACTTCGCGTGCACGCTCTCGCTTGGCTTTTGCGTTCTTGGCTGCAAGCTCCTGCATTTGCTTCTTGAGCAGTCGCTTGGCATCGCCCTTCTTGTACGGGTCGTCGGGCATCGGTCAGACCACCAGGCAGAGCAGGCCACCGTCGTTGATGCAGGGCAGCGGGACCAGTTCGATGCCCCAGCGCTTCAGGTGGCCAGGCAGGATCGGGTTCCAGATCATGAACAGGGGATCCATGCTGTACTGGCGACGCTCCAGGGGGCCGGACCCGACGCGTCGGTAGTGGTCGGCGCGGTCGTCGCTTGCGGCGAAATAGCGGCTCTCGGTCATGCACCAAGTATGACATACATGGACACACCATGACAACCCCCCGGCAGCAGAAAGCCCCGGCCAGTTGGCCGGGGCTCGTGCGGGCAAGACTACTCCGGGTTGTGCTGGATAGCGATAACGAGTGCGTGCGCGATGTCCGCCTTCCGGCCACTGACGATCACGTCCTCGTGGGGCAGTGCGGCTTTCACCTTGCGAGCATAGGCAACCAGCACGTCTTTCGGCATCGACATGTAATAGTTGACGTCCGTCTCGCCGGTCATGGTGGCTGTAGCGGTTCGCGGGTTCATGGGACTAGTATGGCATACTTGGACATACCATGACAACCCCCAGGTTGACCGACCCCTACGACCCGGCCGCCACCGCGGCCACGTTCGACTACAACGCCTGGTTCGCGCAGTTCGACGCGCGTCTGCTCACCGACTCCGCCGGCCGGCGCGCGCTCACCCTGACCGACCCGTTGCTGTTCGCTGTGATCTACCTCAAGGACCACCTCCGGTCCGACGAGACCGGCAACCAGATCACCATCGGGGACATGCACCTGGCGTGGGCACGCGAAGCACGCGAGTGGCTCAAGCCGGTCAGCGCGCCGAACGAACACCGCACCGCCGAAATCGCACCCCGTAACACCGGCAAGACCACGTGGTGGTTCCTGATCATCCCAATGTGGGCTGGCGCCCACGGGCACGCGCAGTTCGTCGCCGCGTTCGCCGACTCTGGGCCCCAGGCACAGATGCACCTTCAGACGTTCAAGGGTGAACTCGACCGCAACATGTTGCTGCGCAAGGACTTCCCCCAACTTTGCGCACCCCAGGAGCGACTGACCGAGAAGCGCCGGATCTCCGACAACAAGAAGCTGACCATTCAGGCCAACGGGTTTGTCTTCGGTGCCAAGGGAATCGATGAGGGCAACCTTGGTATGAAGGTTGGCAAGCGCCGGCCGGACAAGATCCTGCTGGACGACGTCGAGCCCGGCGAGGAGACCTACTCGACCTACCAAGCCGGACAACGGCTCATCGCCCTCACCGACTCAATCATGCCCCTGAACGCATTCGCCCGTGTTGTGCTGTGCGGCACGACCACCATGGTCGGCTCGATCGTGCACCAACTCGTGAAGACCGTCCTCGAACCCGGCGAGGACCCGGCGACGTGGATCGCCGAGGAGAGCTGGAAGGTCAACTACCACCCGCCCATCGTCACTGAGGCAGACGGCACCGAGCGATCGTGCTGGCCGGCGCGCTGGTCCATGACGTTCCTGAAGTCCATCCGGCACACCCGGCAGTACCAGAAGAACTACCGCAACCTCCCCGCCGGCACCGGCGACTACTGGTCACGTGACGACATGGCCGAAGCGCGCGAGCGGAGCGGCGCCGTCACCGGCATCACCAAGGCCGTGCTGTCCATTGACCCGGCCACCACGTCCAAGCTCACCTCGGACCGCACCGCGTTCGCCGTGATCGCCTACAGCCCCAGCCACCACATGGCCGTGGTCGAGCACACGCGCGCCGTGGTCCTCCCGCCGGCCGGTTGCCGCGCCGTGGCGCTGTCCATCCTGGAGCGCTTCCCGGAGATCCGCCGCATCCTGATCGAGTGCAACCAGGGCGGGGAGACGTGGTTGTCCGTCTATCACGACATGCCAGTGCCGGTCGAGCTGATCACCCAGAGCGAGCCTAAGCCGGTTCGGGCCGCGCGCCTGCTCAACCACTTCCAGCGGCGCCGTGCCGCGCTGCGCGGCCGACAGATCCCGTTCGAGGAGGAGGCCCTGTCCTTCCCCCGCGGCGCGCATGACGACGTGCTCGACGCGGTAGGTACCGGCTCGGACTTCGTGCTCAAGACGCGCCGTCGGCGCCAAGGTCCGGAATCCGTGGACTACGTCGCGTGACCAGTACACTCAGTGTAACGAGAGGAGGCGGCCCGTGTCGGACTTGACGTACGCCGTCGATGAGATCAACAAGGCACGTGGCCCCTACCAGATCGCCGACGACTACTACCGAGGCAAGGTCGGTGAGGTATTCGCCTCCCCGAAGATCCAAGCCCTGCTCGGCAAGTCGGCCCAGCAGTACAAGGTCAACCTCGCCAAGAAGCCGGTCAATGCGGTCCTCAATGGACTGGAGATCACGTCGGTGATGGTGCCCAACGCACAGGGCAAGCCCGACGAGAATTTGACCAACGAACTCCAGACCAAGGTGTGGCAGGCCAACGAACTGGACATGTACGCGCCGGACATCCACCGCGAGGTGGGGTCCCAGGGCGACGCCTACGTGATCGTCTGGGACGGCGAGGAGGACAACACCGTAGAGGTGCACATGTGCAAACCCTTGGGGGCGCGCATGTTCTACGACGAGGAAAACCCCAAACTCAAGAAATTCTTCGCGATGCTATGGCGCGAGGAGGCACGCAAACGTACTCGCCTCAACCTCTACTACCCCGATCGTATCGAGCGGTACTCCTCCACCGCCAAGGAACCGAAGTCCGATAAGGACTTCACGAAGTTCACCGGTGACGAGGATGACTCGTCTTGGCCAATCCCTAACCCCCATGAGGAAATCCCGGTGTTCCATGGCCGGTCGGATCACCCCTACGGCGTGCCCGACCACTACGAAGCGTACGGCGCACAGAACGCGATCACGAAATTGCTCGCCACCAACCTGGCCTCGATTGACTTCGTGGGCTTCCCGCAGCGCGCCGCACTCATGGGCGCCGACCTGGACGACGACGACGGCGACGCCTGGGACAAGGATGACAACGAGACGGCCCCGTCCTCCGGCGGCATCCCCGACACCGACGATGAGTCTTCGTTGGTCGCGCACCCTGGTCGACTGTGGATGTTGCGCAACGTCACGGACCTCATTCAGCTCCCGGCCGCCGACCCCGATGCGTTCCTCAAGCCGCTCGACAAGGCACTCCAGCTCATGTCCGTCGCCACCGAGACCCCCATGCGGTTCTTCGCGGGCAGCGCCGGCCAGCTCCCCAGCGGTGCGAGTCAGCGAGAGGACGACATGCCGTTGACGTCTCGCCGGTACCGGCGCGTGCTCATGCTCGGCGCGATGTGGCGCGACGCGCTCACCTTCGCGATGCGCAAGATCCTCGGACACAAGGACTGCCCGGAGGTCGTCGTGCAGTGGGCGCCGCTCGACCGCGCTACCGAGCTGGACGAGTGGCAGACGGTGAGCGCCAAGCAGGCGGCGGGCGTGCCGCGGGACACCACGCTCCAGGAGGCGGGCTACACCAGTGACCAGGTCGAGGACTGGCGCGAGAACGCGCCGGACCCCGGCGAGGGCCTGGCCCCCCGTGTCGAGCTGCTCAACCAGTTGGCCGTGGCTGCCGAGAAGCTGGCCGCCGCCGCCGCGCTCGGTGCGATCGACATGTCCGTGGTGCAATCCCTGATGGCCGGGTTCCTCCCGGACGACGAGACCGCGCCGGGTACCGGACCCCCGTTGCCTGACGACGCCGGCCCTACCCTGCGTGAGCAGGCGGAGATGGTGCAGAAGATCTACCTTGGGGTGCCCTCCGTCCTGTCCCGCGAGGAGGCACGCACGATGCTCGCTGCGGCCGGCATCGCCATTGACCCGAACGCCGACCCCGGCGTCGAGTGAAGGAGTGATCAAACAATGGGTGACCAGAATCTCCGTGTCTGGCCCGTCGAGGGCGACGGCTACGGCGACGTGATCGAGTACCCCCGGTACGCGAAGTACCGGATGGAGCCGAACTACCCCGGCGCCGCCGGTGACGCGAACCACGATCTCGTGGTCTACGAGAAGGACGAGGACGGCGAGGAGAACGAGCTGGGCCGCCACCACCTCACGGAGTACGTGGTCGCGTTCGCAGGCCAACCGTCGCCGATCCCCACCGCGGCGGACCCGGAGCTCCAGGGCAGCGACGCACGCAACACCTCCGTCACCGGCAGTGGCGGCAAGGCCCGCAAGACCAGCACGAGCAAGGCCGGCACGCCGGCCAAGTGATCCACCGGTCCGTCCCCCGTTGCGAGCGGGGACGGACCACCCAACCCCGAACAAGGAAGCGCGAGATGGCTGACGACGAAAGCACCGACGACACCGGCACCGACGAGGACACCGAGGACGAGGAGTACGAGGCCCCCGACAAGGACACCTGGGCCAAGATCACGGCATCGCTGGAGAAGGCCAACGGCGAGGCCAAGAAGTGGCGGATGCGCGCCACCGGCAAAGACGAGAAGTGGAAGCCCCCAGCCCCGCCGAAGGACGATGACAACGGCACGCCGGCCCCCACCGGGGCCAAGCCCGTCGACGTGGCCAAGGTCCAGCGCGAGGCGGAAGAGGCGGCGCTGGCCAAGGCCAAGCCCGGTCTCGTCCGGGCAGCTGCCCGCGACGCGCTCAGGGACGCCGGCATCCTGCTCCCCGCCGGCAAGGACAAGGCGGACGCCGCGTTCGCCCGAGCCGTGCGGCTGCTCGACCTCGGGGAGATCGACGTGGACCCGGAGGACGGCTCGGTGTCCGGCGTGGACGAACAGGTCAAGGCGGTCAAGCGCGACTACCCCGAGCTGTTCGTCAAGAAGGGCGCACGCCAGATCGACGCGGGGGCCGGGAGCGGCGGCAACGGCACGGTGGACAAGAAGGACACCAGCGCGAACAAGCTGGCCGCCATGATCCGGGGCACAGCGTAGGCTGGTCTTGCATCCCCCCGATGCGCCCCCCGACAGAGGCCCGGTCCGCGTACGGACCGGGCCTCTGGCATGTCGCGGTGTGTCGTAGCTACCCTCCGTGAGGAACCACGCGGTACAGTGCGGATTAATACCCCTCTCCTGGGACGCGCGTGACGGCCAACAGGGACCCCCAACCGAACGAAAGGGGCCACCATGGCCGCCGTCGATGTGGATCAATGGATCCCCGAGGAGGAGGGCGGCCCCGTCCTCCAGAAGATCAACGCCAGTTCGGTCGTGGAGGTCGTCGCCCGCCAGGAGCCGATGAGCACCCTGACCAAGAAGGTGCCCCGTGACGGCGGGGTGGACTTCGACGGCGCCACCACCAAGGGCGTGGCGATCAGCGAGGACGACGGCGACGTCGACACGGTGTTGCTCACCGCGCGCAAGCTCGCGAAGATCGTCCGCCTGAACGACGAGGACGTCGAGGACACGTCCGACGTCGCCAACGTCGTCACCCAGAAGCAGCTCGGCTGGGCACGCGCGTACGGCATCGGGTTCGACAACGCCACCCTGGCCGTGACCGCGGCGGAGAACGGCACCACGATCCCGTTCACCTCGCTCTACAAGACCCTCCGCACGACCGACGCCGGTCTGCCGGACGGCGTCACCTACACGGCCGACACCAACCGCGTCACCTCCGGTACGGGCACCGGCCCGGTCACCTACGCCAACCTCTCCAACCTGTTCGGCCTGCTGGAGTCGGGCAACTACTGGTCGGACGCGGACATGGGCACGATCGCACACCCGATGTTCCGCAAGCTGTTCCGCGGCTTGGTCGACAGTCAGAATCGGCCGATCTTCCTGGAGAACCAGACGCTGGCCGGCGGCAACGGGGACATCCTGTTCGGCACCCGGATCCACTGGAGCCTCGGTGCGCGCACGTCGGCGGTCAGCACGAACAAGCCGACCGGCAACCCGCTGTTGTTCGTCGGCAACATGTCGATGCTGATCAAGGGCAACCGGTCCGGTCCGGAGTACGCGGTGGCCGGTCCGAACTCGGGTGCGGGGTTCACCGTGGACCAGACCCTCCTGAAGTTCAGAACGCGCCGCGGGTTCGCCGTGGGTGACCCGTTCGCGTTCGCCGTGCTGGAGTACATCGCCTGATCGTCGGGAGTCGCCGTCCCCCGGCGGCTCCCGGCTCCACCCCCGAGAGGAGTTGATCATGAGCTGGGTTACCGAGGCAGAAGTCGAGGACATCACCGGTGTGACCGTGACGGTCGCACAGGTGACGCAGGCCCAGTACGTGATCGAGCTGTTCTCGGGGATCACCGAGGAGTACGAGATCCGGCCCCGCGACGCGCGCCACCTACGGATGGCGACGGCCTACCAGGCGGCGTGGATGCGGGGCCAGATCGATGTGACCACCCGGACGGATGTGTCACAGTTCACCCAGGACGAGATGTCCGCGACGTACGCGAACAAGGAAGCCGCCGTGCTGGCCCCGCTCGCGAGGCAGGCCATCAAACGGTTGAGCTGGAAAGGCACGCGCTCCGTGCGACTCCGTCGCCCGGCGGACGTGCTCCAGGCCGGCGACCCGGACACCCGGTTCGTCACCGACGAGGACCCCGAGACCGTCTGGCGACCGGGGTTCGGCGCATGACGATCTTCACTCCCACCACCACCGTGCGCGTCGAGCGCGACAACGGCACCCCGCCCGCGACGGGCACCTACGTGCCGGGGTACGGCGACGACACGGAGAACTGGACGCCGGTGGCCACCGGCGCACCGGCCTACCTGTACGAGGACGAGCAGCGGACTTGGGACCCGAGCACCGGTCGGATGACGGTGCGCGAGGTCACCCGGTTCCGAGCTCGGCCAGACCTGGACCTCCGGGACCGGGACCGCATCGTGGACGAGGTGACGGGCAGCGTGTACCAGGTGGACACGATCAGCCCCAGTCCGTCCGTGATCGGAGTAGCGGACACCAAGGCCATCCTGGTCCGGGTGACCGCGTAACAACGCACCTCGAGGCACACGGGCCGGGGAACGGTTCGCCTCGTCGGAGCACCACACCAGCCACCGGGAAGGGGGCGGGGAGAATGGCACGCGCGTACGAAGAAGACCCGCACGCCGCGCAGGAGATCGCTCGCCTGTCCGGTCGTACCGTCGAGACGGTGGCCAAGGCCCTCGTGCCGGACGCGCAGCGCTACGCCCCCGTCGACACCGGCAAGCTCAAGGCGCACATCGACGCGCACAAGGTCACCGAGACGCACTGGCGCGTCGTCGCCAACACCGAGTACGCCGCCGCCGTCGAGGAAGGGCACACCACCCGCTCCGGCAGCCACGTCCCCGCGCAGCCCTACCTCCGTCCGGCCGCGTACAAGAACCGGACAGGGGACATGTGATGAACCGGCCGGACGCCGCGCTCGTGGCCGACGCTTGGTTGCGCTCGCTGGCCATTGTGCCCACGTCCTGCGTCGGCCCCACTCTCCCCGCCGCACGCACCACACCGGCGCCGGACTGGGTGACGAACGGCTTCCTCCAACACACCGTGGTCGGCGGCGCGCCCGGCATTCACGTGCCCACCCGCCGGTCCGTCGTCCAGATCGACGCATGGGCCACGCGGCTCGACTCGCGCGCCGTGCCCTGGGGCATCGCGTCTCGGCTCGCCGAGGCAGTCTGGGCCGGCACATTCCTCCAGCTCTCCCAGGAGCGGGCACTCGCCGTGCCGGCAGGGTACGTCACGCCGCTGTTGCGCAC
>WUUC01100069.1_pt1 | contig 35744 bp, 32 predicted proteins | sample 6278441 | NCBI WGS metagenome assembly WUUC01 (sample SAMN13675441, study PRJNA597444) | soil metagenome | isolation source: soil | place: USA: Washington | collected 2017-10
GCGATCAGGCATCAGGCGCCTATACATTTACACCAACAGCAGGATTGTGTGCAACGACTGCAACATTTACGGCAACAGTCAATCCGAACATCACACCAACTTTTAGTTTTGAAACAGCACTTTCTATTTGTGCAAATGGCGACGTCCCAATATTAACCAATACTTCAACAAATGGTATAACTGGTACATGGAGCCCTTCAATTGTTGACAACCAGGCTTCCGGCAATTATATATTTACCCCGACGGCCGGCGAGTGTGCAATAACAACTCAACTCACTGTTACTGTTAACCCGGTTCTTACACCACTATTTAGTATTGGAACTACGCTTACTATTTGCTCCGGTAATGCAGTGCCTGCGCTTCCAGCGTTATCAACAAATGACATCAGCGGTACATGGAGTCCTGCTGATATAAGCAACCAGGCTTCCGCTATCTATACGTTTACACCCACACCCGGTGCATGTGCGACACCCGCAACATTTTCCGTAACAGTTACCCCTACCATTACTCCCGTTTTTAGTTTCGGCACCTCATTAACTATCTGTACCGGCGCCACAGCTCCTTTATTACCCGGTACATCAATGAACGGTATTGACGGTGTATGGAGTACGCCTGTTGTGAATAACCAGGTGTCCGCTGAATATTTATTTACGCCAACAGCCACACCAGAACAATGTATCGCAAAGGTCACGCTAACAGTCACTGTTAAACCGATACTGACACCGACGTTTAGTTTTGGAACTACACAAACTATTTGTGCAGGAAGTGCAGTCCCCTCTTTACCTGCAACATCATTGAATGATATTACCGGTACGTGGAACCCTGCAACAGTTAATAACCAGGCATCGGCAACCTACACGTTTACCAGTACACCTGGTCAATGCGCTAAAGCGACGGCTACGTTTACTGTTACGATAAAACCTGTCGGCACTGTCAATGCGATGCAGGATACGATCGTTAATGACGGCGCAATAATTCCAATGAATAATTTCTCCGGTACACCAAACGGCGTGACATATACCTGGACGAATTCAAACTCGGCAATTGGGTTGGCAGCATCAGGAACAGATAATGTCCCGGCGTTTACAGCTACCAATCGCGGTAACGATCCTGTATCGGGAGTTATTACAGTTACGCCAACGGTCAACGGTTGCCCGGGGGCAGAGAGAAGCTATGTCATTACTGTTAGACCACTGAATAAAGATGTATTTGTGCCAAACGTTTTTTCGCCAAATGGTGATGGCAAAAATGATATACTGTATGCTTATGGTAATTACATCGACAAGCTGGACATGCGGATTTTTAACCAGTGGGGAGAGCAGGTGGTAATTATCAGTAACCCGGCGCACGGATGGGATGGAACACATCGTGGCAAAGCCCAGCCTGTAGGCGTTTATGTATACACGTTGCAAGTGGTATTGGCTGATGGCCGAACTGTAAAATTGAAAGGATCTATCACTTTATTGCGATAGGACTAATGAAATGTTCAACGCTTTCTATGAAAGACAACCCGAATACAAAAATATACCGATGAGACTACCCGTTTTTTTGACTGCCTGTTTGTTAATGGTATCGATGGCCGAATCGATTGCCCAAACAGATCCCCATTTCACACAGAACTATACCTACCCGATGTATATTAATCCTGCCATGACAGGTGGCAGCGATGGCGACTACAGGGTATCCGCTATTTACCGTACACAATGGGGAGCCGTCGGTAATCCTTATCGCACTACCGGTGTGTCGTTTGATACACGTACCAATAAAAACATTGCGTTGGGTGTTAACCTCATGAATCAATCTGCAGGTGATGGGGGCTTTAACTATTTCAATACCTACGCTTCGATAGCATATACCGGTGTTAAGTTTGGCAAAGAAAATAATCACCGCATAGTATTCGCAATGCAGGCAGGTCTTATCAACCGCAGGGTGGATCAAGCTAAATTTAAATGGGGTGAACAATGGAATCCAATCACCGGATATAATGCGTCCAATGCGGTTACAGAAAATTTTGCATCGACGTCGGCCACTACTCTCGACATTGGTACAGGTGTTTTATATTATGATGCGTCTCCCGGAAAAAAAGCTAATGTATTTGGTGGCGTTTCTTTCTTTCATCTCAACAAACCTAAAGATCCTATCATTTCCAATCAGCGTGTTGCGTTGAATACAATACCACTGCGCTATACTGTTCATGGTGGTTTAAGTTATAATCTGTTGGAAGGTACCAGCATCATTCCTCATTTTTTGTACATGCAACAGGGCAATGCGAGAGAAACAATGCTTGGCGCTTATGTACAACATAACGTTAACGAGGAAACTGACCTGATGATAGGTGGCTATTATCGTTTTAAAGATGCCATAGCGCCTTTCGTCGGCGTTGACTGGCGAAACTTATTAATTGGATTAAGTTATGATGCCAATACTTCGAAACTGGGTGCCATGTCAAAAAACATAAACAGTTTCGAACTTAGTCTTTCTTATATTAAAAGAAAAGGGACGAAAAGTATTTTCGATTTTATCCGTTGCCCGCGTTTGTAACGGCAATAAAAACTGAATAACACAACAGTGCAATATTATTACTATGAACATTCTATCGCTGCAAAGAAGCAATATCTTTCCTTCACGTAGTTTAATAAACAAACACGTGATGAACAGGCTTTTACTTTTAATGATCGGGTGTACTCTCATAATGAATGCCGAAAGCCAGGCGGATAAGCGTTTAGTGCTGGCCGACCAGTATTTTGCTGCCGGTGAGTATTATACAGCCGCTGGCTTATACGGGCAATTTTTGAATCCCGCTGTAAAAGAAAAAATATCCAGCGACTTTCCGTTGAATTCTAAAAAGAACAGCGCCGGGAAAATGGGTAAACAAGTAACCAAACTTGACATACTGTATAAACAGGCCGAAAGCTACAGGCTTGCTAACTACTGGCAACAAGCGTCGGACAGGTATAAGGAATGCTTCGAAAAGGATTCCGCAAGATATGCAGCGGCTTTATACTGGTACGCTGTATGTCAGCGAAGCGTTAACAATTATTCTGTTGCAGAACAGCGTATCAGCGATTTTATTAACACTGGAAAGTCGGACAGCGTTTACCAGCAGGCTGCACAAAAAGAACTTGAAACGATACGATATATTAAAAACGAGCTGGAGCAGCCTGATTCAGCGCTCTACCACATTGAGAAAATTAATGTGTCGTTTGGCAATGAGAAGGGAATCTATGCTCCTGTGCGCATCTCCGGTGATCAATACATGTTGACAAGTACACAGGGTGATTCGTTGGTAAAATCCGGCATCAATCCTTTTCACAACCGCTTATTTTACTCCACCCTCAGCGACGGTAGTCTTCAAAATCTTGAACCGTTGTTCATAGAAGATGTTGACCTGCAACTCAACCAGGGGGCCGCATCGGTTGGTTCGGACGGCAGGTATCTTTATTTTACACAATGGAAAAAAGAAAATGGGCAAACTGTTTCTTCAATCTATTTTTCCGAAAAAAAAGAGAATGGCTGGAGCAGGCCCTTGTTAGTTTCATTAATCAATAAGGAAGGTTCAAATAACAAGCAGCCTTTTTGTACTGCCGATGGAAAGTATTTATTTTTTGCTTCTGACAGGCCCGGTGGGTATGGCCAGTTCGACATTTGGTACGCCATGTTGCAAGCTGACGGTACTGCAACCGATCCGGTAAATGCAGGCGCATTGCTGAACACCAGCGCAAATGAGCAGGCGCCTTTTTATCACAACACAAGTAATACACTGGTGTTTTCGTCCGACAGAACACCGGGAATGGGTGGGTATGACCTGTATACATCCCGAGAGTGGGCAAGCGAATGGCAGGCGCCGGAAAACATGGGTTATCCTGTTAACTCTTCAAGGGACGATCTTTATTTTTTTGCATCACAAAAAGAGACATTACTGAACAGGGCCATTGTCAGTTCTGACCGTGGTTCCGAATGCTGCCTTGAGACGTATACCGTTAGCAAAAGGCCAAAACGCAAGTGGCTTACTGGCGTCATTCGCGACTGCAGGAATAACGAACCCATTGCAGATGCAGAAATAAAATTACAGGATGCAGCCGGCACGAATATATATACAAGAACAAACGGTGAGGGAAAGTACAGGTTTGAATTGTTAACCGAAGCGGCTGAACACCGCCTGTTTATCAATAAAGCGTTGTACAAGCAAACAACCGATAGCATCAGCGTAGAAAGTACCGATGAATCGGATTGGCAGAGCGACTTGTTGAACAATGCGCTTTGTCTTGAAAAGAAATTAGTGATCAAGCCCGAAACGGTCGTGACTCTTTATTTTGATTTTGATAAAAGTTCTTTAAAAGAAAGATCAACTGAGCAATTAGATTCGATCTACAATGTATTGGTTGAAAGTGCTACCGCCACTCTTCAGATATCAGGATACACTGATGGACGCGGATCGGTAGAGTACAACAAAGTGCTTTCGGATAAGCGGGCAAAAGCCTGTGCTGACTACCTTATTGAAAACGGGATCGATGCAAGTCGGATTAGTTTTGAATCTTTTGGCGCCTGCTGTCCCGTGGAAATGGAACTGATCAACGGGCGGGATAACGAAGGCGGCAGAAGTAAGAACCGGAGGGCATTGATCAATATTACAAAAGACTAAGGGATCGAGATAGCAGCTCACTCTCCCACTCTTCCGCAAAACCGGCAGAAGCTTTATACATTTGTATGGTAAAAGCAATTGAACAAGTTCCTACCATGCTTATTAACCGCAAAACATTTATCAGGCGATCGGCCTGTATGGCCACAGGGTATTTTATACTGGCAGAAAACGGTTACCATAGCAGCAACCAGCTCATGACAGTAAATGGATGGATGCCGGCTGACCGCATGGGCTTTGCACTCACGCATGAACATATTCTCGTAGATTTTATCGGTTCAGATAAAATTTCTGCGTCGCGGTATGATGCGAATGAAGTATTCAGAATCGCTCTGCCCAAATTATTATCCGCCAAACAAAAAGGTTGTAAAACACTTATCGAGTGTACACCGGCGTGGCTCGGCCGTGATCCCAAATTATTAAAGCGTTTATCTGCCGCCAGTGGAATAAATATCCTTACCAATACCGGCTATTATGGTGCTGCAGGTGAAAAGTACTTACCGGAACATGCATTCATCGAAACCGCTGAACAAGTTGCAGCACGATGGATCCGCGAATGGAAAAATGGAATTGACGAATTGGGCATCAAACCAGGGTTCATAAAATGCGGTGTTGATAAATATCCTTTGTCTGCGGTGCAGCAAAAGATGATTGAATCCGCGGCGCTTACTCATCTTGCCACGGGACTTACCATCGGCATTCATACGGGCGACGGGGCAGCAGCGATGGAAGAATTGCGGATCATTCGGTCAAAAGGAGTGGATGCGGAAGCGTGGATATGGATACATGCGCAGAGTGAAAAAAACCGCGAATTGCATATCAAGGCGGCTGAGGCTGGCGGCTGGATTTCATTTGACGGTGTAAATAGCGAATCAATTTCCGACTGCCTTCAGTTTTTAAACGACATGAAGAAGCGGGATCTTTTGCCGCATGTGCTGTTGTCGCATGATGCCGGCTGGTATCATGTGGGCGAACCCGGTGGCGGTAATTATAACGATTACAATACCATCGCCGATAAACTGTTGCCGGCTATGAAGGAAAGCAATTTTAGTGAAAAAGAAATTGAGCAAATCTTTGTTACGAATCCGGCAAAAGTATTTAGTATCAAATTACGCAAAAATAGTTTGAGTAAACCTGCTTAAAAGAAACGAAAGATATAAGTGTTTCCAAATAGCAAAAGCAATATCAGTGACATTGCTTTTGCTAATAAACGTCACCAAAGTTGTTTAACATTTTAAAATGCCGTAAAGCTAAACTTCTGGCCACCAATAGAAGCTTCGTACATTAAGCCACCTTTTTCCTGCGTGAAGACCATCACCCCATCCTTGTATTTTACATTTGCCGATGCTCCGGATGTAGCGGCCACCGCAGATGCCTGTGCAGCGAATTCAAATTTATTTTCTTTGAACCGGTCAAGCGCCGCTTTGTTTTCAAAAAAAATAACTTCCCGATAGGCCTGGCCTCCAAACTGGAAGCCTACACTTACCTGTTTCATCGTTGCACCGCCAATCTCTTTCCCGTTTTCAAAGACCGTTCCGTTACCGGCAGCACCACCTATTCCGATGGCACCTTTCCCCACATTGGGGAATATTACGTACCCGTACGAATTGTCAAATAAACTTTGCATCAGTCCATCGGCTTTTATGAATTCTGTTTTGGCTTCTTTGCTGTCGGCTATGATCTTGCTATCCTTTGCATCCTGCGCCATAAGTGATACAGGTAGGGTACTAGTCATAATCGCCAACGATAAAAATGCAAAGTGCACCATGTTTTTTGTTTTCATTTTCAATTTTTTAAATTCAGTGGTAAAAAGTTTATTCCGTTGGGGTAAACACAAAGATTTTGCCAGTACGAAAATGTGGGCAAGGGTTTTAACAAACATTTTTTGTGCCGGCCTAATTTTAGACATTCAATTGAAAAAATGGATCGACGACCGCTGGCGAAGGCATGAAAATAAAGATGATCATCAAAAAAATGAAGTAATAATATTTAAGGTGATTGTTGCTAACATGTACTTTTTGTTGTGCCATTTAATCCAGGGCTTGAACCGAACACGGTTGCATCAGTTCAATCTATATTATAATATGGCTTCCTTTCCATCTACAAAACAAAAGAGAGGATGCTTTCGCACCCTCCCGCTCTCATCTAAACTAAACTACTATACTAAACTTAAACTACTGCCTTACTAATTTCATCACAGCTTTGTCTTTACCATTGCTGATCTCAACAAAATAAATACCGCGGTGATAGTTGTCGCCTATCTGCAAAGTTTGATTGTTTTGCAGGTTGCTTCTTTGCTCTATCGTTCTTCCCAGTATATCTATCACCCGCAGGCTGGTGTGAGCAGATGACTCCACTCCTTCCATGCGAATGGTGAAATAACTGGTTGATGGATTAGGCATCACTTTTATACTCATGGCGCCAAGCGTTCTTTCCATGACCTCTGGTTGCCTGTTGCCAACAATAAGATTGTTTGCGCAGGCTCCCAGCATATCACCATGACCAAGATGTGCGGCCACTGCATTCCCATTTCCGCTAACTTCAAGCGTTGATGCTTGCCCCGCCGGTTTATGACAGATGATCACTTTGTTATTCTTACCGCTTACATCCACTACCGCTATATCGGTGCTGGTTACAGCCTGGCATCCATTCGCATCGGTTATTGTCAATAAATAGGTAGTGTTCGTCGCCGGACTTACCGTTGCAGAAGTTCCAGCGCTGCCGTCGGACCAGGAGTAAGTATAAGGTATAGCACCACCACTAACATCTGCATTCAATACAATGGAAGATGCAGGTGCATACCCTGTATAAACTGTATTGGGCAATACGCCGGATGGTAAGGTGTAAGCATCAGGAATCGATACAACAGGATTAGTATTGATAGTAACCAAAGTCTGGCAGTTGCTGGTATTACCTGCCGCATCGGTCACTGTCCAGTTGATAATGCTTATACCCATCGCAAAGGTTCCGCTGGCATCATTACCAGAGCCGCTCCTGTTGGTAGCACCGTTAATGGTATAACTGTAATTGATAGCGACACAATTATCCATAGCCGTTATAACAGGAATGTTATAGCTGGCTTCTGTGTTTTCACAATGATTAATAACAGGTGTGCAGGAAACAACGGCCGGTGCATCGGTATCGTTAAACGTACAAACGGCCACGGGATTTGATGCTTCACTTTCATTGTGAAAACGATCCAGTGAAGTGACCTGGTAATAATAAGTTTTTCCCGGCTCTGTCGCGTGATCAACAAATGAAGTAACCGCAACAGGTGTTATAGCCACAATATTAGTAGCATCATTCAAATCGATCACTGGATTCTCTGAACGATAGATCACAAGTTTTTTTACTTTATCCAATTCATTTGTTGTCTCACCAGGATTACTCCAGTTCAATGTTACTTCGTCACCGGCGTAGGCTGAAGTAAGCCCTGATACTGCTTCCGGCGCCGTGGCATCTATCCATGGCATCAATGGTTGTAGCGCAGGCACATTATAAAAATGCTGTTGCAGTGAATCACGGAAATTGAGTTTATTGTTGCGCAGGCTTGATGTATTGTAAATGGATTGACCATGAATATTCGGATAAGCCGCATCCCTGTTCATTCTTACCTCGTTGGGTACCTGGCTGCGGTTCTCTGACCAGTTAACACCTTGTGCTGCATCTCCTACTTTATATCCTGCCATACCTATATAGATCAGCCGGCCATATGCATTATTGTTCCACCAGGGTATTAAAACTTTGTAATCGGCGCCGGGCTGGTTGATATACCAATATACCTGCGGGCATAAATAATCTACCCATCCTTCCTGCAACCATTTACGGCTGTCGGCAAACAAACTTACATAATGCTGCAGACCGCTGGTAGCAGATCCTTCGCCCCCATTGCGCCAGATACCTGATGGCGATACCCCAAACTCTACCCATGGTTTCGTTGCTTTTATATTTTGTGATACGGCTTGTATCAGCAGGTTTACATTATCCCTTCTCCAGTCTGCACGAACAGTAAAGCCGCGGTTATGTGCAGCAAACGTAGCATCGTCATTAAAAGCAGCGTTGGGATAAAAATAATCGTCGAAATGAATTCCATCGACATCGTACCGGCTAACAATATCCATTACTACACTGTTCACATGCTGTCTTACCTGCGGCAGACCCGGATCCATGATGCGTTCGGCTCCGTTTGCAATCAGCCAATCAGGATGCTGACGGGCTACATGGTTGGGAGCAAAATTGTTGATGTTGGCAATATTACCGATGGCACGGTAAGGGTTGATCCATGCATGAAATTCTATTCCTCTTGCGTGGCATTCATCGATCATGAACTGCATCGGGTCCCACGCTTCGCCGGGTTCATTGCCATCGGCTTTGGCAGGTGTCAGATAAAAACCCCATGGCTCAATGCTACTTGGATACATGGCATCAGATTGACTGCGCACCTGTACAAACATCGCACTGATGCCTGTTTGCAAATGATGATTGACGATGGTAAGAAATGCGTCGCGCTGCTGCTGTGGTGTATGATTTCGATTGGGCCAGTCGATACCAAAATAAGTTGCGACCCAGGCGCCTCTGAATTCCCGTTTGGGAGGATTTTGTGCATCCAAACCCGAACATAAAAGAACTATGCCCGTAAAAGCAAGTAAAAGTTTCTTCATATGACAAACTGATTGGGAAGGTGAGAAAATGCGTTTATATGCCTAATTTAAGCCATTTTATTGCATTACAATGCAATTTTACTTTTTATTTTGCATGAATCAGCGGGATTAGGGAATTTTCGCAAGATTACTGGGGGATCTACGAAAAATCAGAAGGATAGTCAGCCACTATCAAGTAAAGGGCCGCAGTTTTTTATGTAAAGGATCGGGTAATTGAAAGATAGGATAAATGAAGAGGTTATCTCGCCGCCATGTATCATTAGGGCCGCGCATAATTTTCAAGCTGTTTCATAGCCATGTATTTATCTTTAACTGTTCACTGTTTACCGTATATGGGAAAAAAATATACCAGACCCTGGCAATCACGCTTGCACGATGTGATCTACGAATCTAACACCGTTGCCGGCAAAACTTTTGATATTGCCTTGCTGATCCTGATCGTCGCCAGCATACTGGTGGTCATGCTGGATAGTATGGAGTATTACAATCAGCGTTACGGAAAAATTTTTTATGTTATGGAATGGTGCTTCACCATTCTTTTTACAATTGAATATATACTGCGGTTAGTGAGTATCAGGAAGCCTATTCTCTATATGATAAGTTTCCTTGGCATTATCGATTTGCTTGCTATTATCCCGGGCTACCTGAGTATCTTTTATGTCGGCGCTCAATCGCTGCTTGTATTACGTGCATTGCGCCTGCTGAGAATATTCCGCATCTTCAAACTCACGCATTTTCTTTCGGAGATGCGTTTTCTTGGGGGAGCCATGCGGGGAAGTTTAAAAAAGATCACCATTTTCATGCTGATCGTCTTGACGCTTGTGATCATCTTAGGTTCTATCATGTACCTGGTAGAAAAAGAACACAACGAAGACTTTAGCAGTATACCCGACAGCGTTTACTGGGCTATCGTAACAATCACCACCGTTGGTTACGGCGATATCTCCCCGGTTACGTCGCTAGGAAAATTCGTCGCCAGTATTATTATGCTCATGGGTTACGGGATCATCGCTGTGCCCACCGGTATTATCACAACCGAAATGGCGCTGGCCATAAGAAAGAAAGTGGAGCAACACGAAGTTTGTCCCCGCTGCGGCAAAGAAGGTCATGATGCGGATGCTAAGTTTTGTAAGAAATGCGGCGGAGCGTTGTAATAATACGGAGCCGACACAATCTTTCACCTGCATTTTTTATTTCCTCATACAGATTGGTTTGTAAAGTAACGATCCATTGCATTCTGTGTCAATAGGGCAACAAAAATTTAATATCCTAACTTTAGTGTACCCAAATCGTTTGCAATATGGTACAGGAAAAAAAGAAATCCTTTATAGTAAGGAACCTTGAATGGATCGCATTGATCATATTAGTACTTGGCGGGCTGGTGTTTGTCTGGCAATATTTTTATCCGGGTCTTTTCACTGAATAACAAACAACAGGTTTGCCGGCGATGTCATTTAGCATTACGTTTTAAATAAATCAGTATGGATCATAAAGAAAAAATGGAAGATCTGAACAAAGAAGCTATTCAGCAATTCGAGGATTACCTTAAAAGCAAAGGCCAGCTTAAAGAAGATGAGCATCTGAAAGTGGTAAAGGCCCGTGAAGAATGGCAAACCGCCTGGAGTAAGTTCATGGACACATTAATGGTGCTGGAGCGGCTGGAATTGTAATATTTACAGTTGGCGAATTGAAAAATATGGATGAAGTACTGAAGCTCGTAACGGCGTTTGCCCGCCAGGCACATGGCGATCAGCGAAGAAAATTTGCTGATGAACCTTATGTCAACCACCTGGTAAGAGTAATGGAAACCTGCCAGCAATATAGTTCCGACATTGCCGTATTATCCGCAGCACTGCTTCATGACACGCTGGAAGATACCGGTACATCAATAGTTGAAATAAGAAATTTCCTGCTGCCGTTGCTGGGGGAAGATAAAACAGAACGCACAGTAAAACTAGTAGAAGAACTGACAGATGTTTATACCAAAAAAAAATATCCCCAATGGAATCGCCGCACCCGAAGAACTAAAGAAACCGTAAGGCTTAGCAAAACAAGCCCCGATGCACAGACAATAAAATACGCAGACATTCTTGACAATAGCCTTGACATTCATAAAGCCGAAAGCGATTTCACCAGGGTTTTTCTTTTTGAATGCAGGGACATACTAAAAACAATACCTGCTGGAGACAAAGCGCTTTATCAAAAGGCAATAGAAACGGTTCAGCAGTGTATTGAGGAGCTAGCCTAGTAGTTTCGTTGTCCCGCACGTGCTATTTGATGTCCTGACAGCAAAAAATTTTGCGAAACAACTCAACGAACTTATTTACTTTGTAAAAAGATCAATAAAAGAAAAGGATGCCAATTCAAAAAGGGCTTAAGAGAGCCAACCAGCTATTTTGCTGTATCGTGAGTCTTTTTTTATTAGCCTGCAATAAACCGGGTCCGCAGCTTGTTGAAATGAAACAACTTAAAAATTATGCTTCCGGATCAGGGCTTGTTTTTTTCAACGACCATTTATACGTTATCGGCGACGATTCAAACGATATAATAAAAACAGATTCACAATTCAATGAAATAGATCGTATCAAACTTTTTACATCCGGACAGCAAAGGATCCCCAAAGAAATAAAAGCCGACCTAGAATCCATCGTTTTGACCGGGCTAAATAAAAGAAAAATGTTTTTGTTGATGGGATCTGGTTCGCTTACCCCTTACAGGGATCTGTGTTGGATTGTTGATCCGCGGAACAAAGAAAAAAAGGAATACCGGCTGGATACTTTTTATAATCGTCTGCGCAATGAAGGCCTCCGTGACCTGAATATAGAAGGAGCTGCCGCAACACCTGCAGGGATAGTGCTCGCAAACCGCGGCAACAAATCTTTTCCAAAAAATTATCTTGTTTTCGTTAGTAACCGCTTCTGGGAAAAACAGGAAATTGCGACAATACGTATCGTAAAAACGGGAACCAATGCCGATACTTCTGCTTTCGCCGGCATATCCGGCCTTGATTACTCGTATACATCGGATCAATTGTTCTTAACGGTCTCTACTGAAAATACCTACAGCAGTTATGCTGACGGAGTAATTGGTAAAAGCTATGTATGGATCATCAATGATATTTCATCTAAAAGAAGATTAGACGCTATGAACCCGGATCGTATCATTGATCTGGAGGAAATTGATTCGCGATTTAAAGGTCATAAGATCGAATCAGTTTGTATTGTAGCTGATACAAAAAATGAAAAAGAGCTAGTACTGGTTGCCGATGATGATAAAGGAGGCACTGTGTTATTCCGGTTGAAATTGTGAGGTGCGGAACACTTGTTACACGCTAACGAACAATTACCGGCTCACCCAAACATTCGTTGGCTTTTTATGCGCCGAACAATACCGGAATTATACTGGCACATTTTATGAGCCAACTGTGTATAATACTTTTATGGCAATGGAAACAAAAACGAATGTACTTAAGGTTTACAGTACAGCATTCAGTCACAATGGACATATTCCGGCCGAGTATACCTGCGATGGTAAGGATATTAATCCTCCCCTGGAAGTAAAAGATATACCTGACGGCACTAAATCGCTGGCGATAATAATGGAGGATCCCGACGCACCACGGGGTGTATTCGACCATTGGCTGGTGTGGAATATATCACCCAACGAAGCGATACATGAGAAAGCAAATCCCGGCGTCAGCGGAACCAACGATTTTGGTAAAATCAATTATGGTGGTCCATGCCCCCCCTCTGGCGTACACCGCTATTTTTTTAAAATATTTGCGCTCGATATCAACCTTGACCTGTTGGTTGGCGCCAGTAAAAACGATTTGCTGGAAGCCATGACCGATCACGTTCTTGCACAGGGAGAAATCGTGGGCCTGTATCAAAAAATAAAAAAAAGTTTATAATTCTCGCTTATTCCGGAACCTTCGCCAATCTTACTTGCCGGATCGTGTTTCAGCAATATGGCTATCTAATTGTATCCACTTATCACTTCCTCAAATTATTGTGCAGGATTAATATAATTACTCTTTCGTTATGAAAGTAAAATCTTAATTTACTTTTCATTAGAATTGTGTTCTTGTGAAAGCCTGCTTATTATTTTACATGCCTGTTTGTCCGCAACCATCTTCAGTCAAAGCTCCGCTATATGGATACATTTACACCTGGTGAAACATCAAGGATCCCATTGCGGCTGAAAGGGCTTTCTCTGCAACAACGCATTCCATTGCTAATCTGCATCCTGTTACTCATCATGATGGTCACGTTTACTTTAATATCTTACCAGGGTGTAAAAAACGCCGCACTTAAAAGCGGCCGTGAACGGCTTCTTTCGCTGACATCGCAATTCAGCACCATGTTCTCGCAATCCATGCAGAGCCTTGCTACCGCTACACGTGTGTCCGCTAACCACCGGTCCATTATAAAATTTCTCAGCAGCAATGGTGCGGAGCAAAAAGATTCGGCATTCAGCGTTTTGCAAAATATAAGGCAGGACACAACTTCTGTTATAATAGATCTGCTGGATAAAAACTATCACCAAGTTCTCCGTTCCTCTAAAGATTCTATTGAGAAGATTGTCAATTTCGATTCGCTATTGCTCGTGGTAACTAAATACCGCGATACGGCCATTGGAAAAATATATGCCATTGGCGATTCGATGTATTACCCGGTAATTGCCAGGATTACAGATAACCAACAAACAATCGGCTACCTTATCCGGTGGCGCTGGTTATTCACGAGCCCGCGAACGATCGATCAGTTGTCGCAACTGATGGGCACAAAGGCCCAGCTATACATCGGCAACGCTGACGGCAGCTTGTGGACGGATATGATAAAGCCTGCTCCCCACTACGTGCTGGACAGCGGTCAGCTTAATAAACCGCTTGAACATGAAGATGCGAAGGGCCAACGAATTATTACAGCCGCGGGCACGATTTCCAGTACACCATGGTTTGTGGCGGTAGATTTTTCACGACAGGTGATTTTAGAATCTGCTAACCGTTTTTTGAAGTGGATGGTAATCGCGGGACTGGTACTCCTGATCGTGGGCATTGTTATCGCCTGGATAATGAGTCGCAATATCACGCAGCCATTGAACAAACTGACTGTAGCTACATCTGGCATCGCAAAAGGAAATTATTCTGCCACCGCGGGAATGGAACGGCGTGATGAGGTGGGCAAACTAGCCCGCGCCTTCAATGTAATGACGGAACAGGTAAGCGAGGCAAGACAAAGACTGGAGCAAAAAATAGTGGAAACCGGGGAAGTGAATGAGCAGTTACGTGAACTCACAGCCCACCTGCAAAACATACGTGAGGAAGAACGGATTCACATTGCCCGCGAAATGCATGATGAATTAGGGCAATTGCTGACTGCTTTTAAAATGGATATTTCCTGGCTTAATAAAAGGCTGGCGGCGGATGATGATGCTACCCGGCAAAAGCTGGCAGATATATCAAAGCTCATTGACGACGCGGTTTTGTTTGTAAGAAAAACTGCATCAGAACTGCGGCCCAGCATGCTCGATGATTTTGGTTTGATCCCGGCATTGGAATGGCATAGCGAAGAATTTGAAAAACGGTTCAATATCGAAGTCGAATTTATTTCGAACGTTAAGGAGGTAAAAACGTCTTCGGAGACAGGAACCGGTTTGTTTCGCATGTACCAGGAATCGTTGACGAACGTAGCACGTCATGCCGAATCCACAAAGGTGTCTGCGACCTTGCATGTAACAAACGACAAACTATGTTTAACCATCCATGATAATGGAAAAGGATTTAATGCAGCCGGTAATCAATATAAAAAAACGCTGGGCCTTCTCGGTATGAAAGAACGGGCCGGTATGATCGGGGGTGCTCTTGAAATAAACTCTGCTCCAGGAAAAGGCACTTCGATTGTGATAACAGTTCCTTTGTCGGGAGAAAATTATCTTGAACAATAACCTTAAAGCGTCTCAAAATGCGTTTGCATCGAAATTTATTCATGGGTGCTACTGCATTTTTATTCCTTTGACAAGGCTGAATCTTCTTTGCAGCAGCCATTTTTCTACAATCGGTACATTGTTTGATGTAAAAGGATTCATTATCAACCCAAAATAGTTTAACATGAAAAATTATAATAGGTTTTATACAGTTGCGTTTTTATTGATCGTGATCGCTGCATGCACAAATGCACCTGATGCCGAAAAGGCGAAGACATCAGAAGCGAAAGAAGTAAGTGCCGCTGCCGGCGAAACCTGGCAGGTAGATACTACCCAGAGTAAAATTGAATGGGTGGCTACAAAAGTTAGCGGCTATCATACCGGCACAGTGAATGTAAAAAGCGGTGAACTAAATGTGCAGGATGGCAAGGTGACCGGTGGAAATTTTGTATTGAATATGAATAGTATGGTTGTTTCCGGTCCTCCGGATGTTGACGAAAAAAGTAATAATAAATTACTGACTCATCTTAAGTCGCCCGATTTTTTTGAAGTATCTGCGCACCCGATAGCCACGTTTGTAATAACATCAGTAACTCCATTCAGTGGGTCTGTAAAAGATACGACGGACCCGCGCCAGGAAAGCATCAGCAAATACAAAGTAGCCAACCCCACCCACACGGTCAGCGGCAATCTTACTATAAAAGGGATAGCAAAGAACATCGAATTTCCAGCAAGCGTTGTAATTAGCGACAATTCCGCAAATGCTATTGCTAAATTTAATGTAGACCGCAGGCAATGGGATATTGTCTACCCCGGGCAACCGGATGATCTTATTCGTAATGATATTCATTTTGGCATTTCGCTGAAGGCGGGGAAATAAAACGGGGGTTATTAACTGAACGAAATATTGCGAAGAAGCTCATGGTGTCACGTCATCAGGCTTCTTTTGTTTACTTCTTTTTATAATACAGATAGACGACCCTAACCATAGCCACACTCAACAGGGCGGCCCTTGCAAGGGCGCAGGCGGACATTGCACAATCTCCAGAAAATGATCGATATGTTTAAATAAAAGACACTTTATATTATCCTTAAGCCGCGCCGGTACTGAGATATAAAATATACCTTTAATCTGGACACATTTTCTTTCTGGCTCAACGTGTAGATGAAAGTCGACACGAAAGTTCGCTTTCGATTACACAACAATGATACGCTGCACTATTTTTTACCAACTTCCCACGTCGTTTCTTTGTACTGTCGCAACCAACTTATAATAAACAAGCTATCATCCTTTCACCGGGAGATTTTTAAGATCCAATATCCATTTTTTACAATAATATCGCGCCGATGAATACATATTATTTATCAAATGAAACCGATTTTATGGAACCGCTCCATCACCTGGTTGATCGGTTGATCAACAACTTTTCACCAGCAGCTGTTCGCAACCACAATTTTTTTGTAAACGACATTCCGCAAGAATTACCTGTTGAGCACAACAAGGAATGGGTGGCCTCCGTCATTAGCGGAATGATAGCTACAATAGTCAACGATGCACGAAATAAATGCATCAGGCTTTCTGCAAAAAAATACGGATTTGTGTTTGTACTAGAAGTGCATCAAAAAGGTTGCGCCGCCAATTCACCGGTAAACGCAAACCTTCAACAAATACAGAAACTGGCAGAACAGATCGGGGGCTGCTTATTTGTCAATATTCAGGATGAGGAGCAGGCAGTCATGTCTTTCAGTTTCCCCAATCTTCCTATCGCTGCGTAATCTTTCGATTTTTCTCCATTTTTGCAAGTATGGTATCTGCACGTAATATTCTTTATTGCTGGTTAACAACACATAAACTAAATGGGCAGCACCATGTGCCATCAATTAGTAAATTTGCGACGGCTTTTAAGTAGACGATCTATTCATTGATCAAATGGTAATAGTATGCGAAAAGTAATATTGCAATTAGCAGTAAGCCTCGACGGCTTTATAGAGGGTCCCAATGGTGAATTTGATTGGTGTTTTACAGATGACGATTATGGGATGACTGCATTTTTTCAACGCATTGACGCCGTCTTTATCGGCCGCAAAAGTTACGAACTTACCTTAACCATGGGCGGTTCGGTTCCACCCGGATTTCCTGCACTTAAAGAATACGTTTTTTCCAAATCGCTGAATAAGGTTGAAGGTGACCGGATCCTGGTCGACGGCGATCTTGCCACAGACGTAAAAAAAATAAAGAATGAACCGGGAAAAGATATCTGGCTTTACGGCGGCGCTGCACTCACAACTTCATTTATCAATCTTCGCCTGGTCGATGAAATGGCTTTGGCTGTCCATCCCGTTTTATTAGGTGCAGGCAAACCATTGTTTCAAAATATTCCGGGCAGGGTTCCTTTGCAGTTGATCAATACACAAACTTACTCAAGCGGTCTTGCTATGTTGTCCTATAAACTTCTTTAGAGCCTTGTTCGTTTTACATGCTTGCTTCCTTTCACCGGGAGCTTTGGAATGAAGTTTTCCTGATGCATCTATAAAATCAAAAAAGACAGCGCTAACTGTCTTTTTGATCAATGTCTAGTGGCCGTATACTTTACAGTGCATTAGATATCAGAATGCTTTTTTCGAAGCTTGCTTGCCCCCTGCACCTATTACCGACGTGCCATACACTTTGATAGTCGATTTGATAAAATCTTTTTCATCCGCTTTATAAATGTTCTCTACATATTTCTGTGGGTTACGGTCGATATAAGGAAACCAGGTGCTATGAACCTGTACCATGATCTTATGTCCTTTTTTAAACGTATGTAATACATCTTGCAGTGGAACATTGACGTCGGTAACCTGCCCGGGCACAAACGGTTCGGGGTTTGAGAAACTATTACGAAATCTTCCCCTGAATACTTCGCTGCGTACTAACTGCTGGTATCCACCCATGACAATGTTTTTAGGATTATGTGCATAGTTAGGGTGATCCTGCGGGTATACATCGATCAGCTTCACAATAAAATCTCCGTCGGTTCCTGACATCGCAACTTTCAGTTTCGCTATTATTTCACCGGCAATAGTTACTTCATCAGTCAATGTATCTGTTTCAAACGTAAGTACATCCGGCCTGCGGGAAGCTTCCCGCTGATCATCGCTCATAAATGCCCTCGGTGTAAATGTTAGTCCTTCCGTTTGGGAAGTATATGGAACAGGTTTTGCAGGATCACTAATATATTCGAATACCGCTTTTTCATTGATCGGTTTATCGATGGACAACTTTCCATTTTCACCAAAATATAATTGTACGGGAGGTATACTTTCTGGCGGCCATTTGTCAAATTTCTGCCATTGTTTTTTACCCGTATTAAACATATACGCTTCCGGGAGTGTCTCTTTTCCTTCATCTTTTAAATGATACGCAAAAAATAGCCGTTCAATATCACGCATATAAAAAGTAGAAATACTGTCGCCAAAATAAATGTGATTGTGAGTACTTTTGCCTTTCTCGTTCGCCCAATCGCCGTGGCCCCATGGACCCATTACAATTGTATTTTTTGCGCCTGGCGAGGTTTTTTCAATCGTCTTGTAAATGTTAAGCGGGCCGTACAAGTCTTCCGCATCGAACCAGCCACCAACTGTCAGTACCGCAGGCTTGATATTATTCAAGTGGGGCAACAGGTTTCTTTTTTGCCAGAATGTATCATAGTTGGGATGATCAACTATTTGCTTCCAAAAAAAATTATCGGGATAGTATTTTTCTGTAATATTTTTTAGGGGTCCCAGTTTTAAATGAAAATCGTAGGCATCCTTTGCCGGCTTTTTGAAAAACGTCATATCGGTCATAAACCAATTGTCTCTGGTCAATTCCTTTTTCTGAACACCGAACACAGGGAACGCCGCCGTATAACTTTGGAGATACGCACCCATATGGTGAAAATCATCGAAGAAGAAATCCGATATCGGAGCCTGAGGTGAACTGGCTTTTAAAGCAGGGTGTGCATCCGGCAACGCGGCTGCGGAGTAGAACCCGGGATAAGAAATACCGAAGATCCCAACCCGCCCATTATTGCCTTTGATATTTTTGATCAGCCAGTCAATAGTATCCCATGTGTCGGAGCTTTCATCAATAGCTGTTTTATTTTTCGGATTATTACCGGGTATGTTAGGCGTCATATTGTTAAATTCTCCTTCACTCATGTATCTGCCTCTTACGTCCTGGAAAACGAGTATATAACCATCTTCGACAAGATAGCGGGATGGATGCCCGTGTAATTTGTAGTCACCATAACCCGATGCGTTGTAACAGGTCCTGTTCATTAGCATGGGCCATGTCTTTGATTTATCCTTCGGCGTGTAAACAATAGTGAATAGTTTTTTCCCATCCCTCATGCGTACCTGGTGTTCTGCTTTTTCATAGTGATCCCTTACATATAAAGAATCGTTGTCGGTTCCCTGGGCAATGATCGAAATGGAATATAAACTAAACAACATGATCGTGAACAACCTCATAAATATTTTTTTTAAATAAGAACGATTAAAATGAAACGTAAGCTACATAAAATAATAAAGGAAATCACCAATAAAGCGGGTGCCGGCCGTCGTGCATATTTTTCCTATATTTATAGCTGATTCATCTTCCCCTGCATTTTCCTGCACTATTTAAACAGCCACGACTTACAATTCGTCACCTGCAATACCGGCTTCAATGTAATTTTTAACCATCAAACATTTTTATGTCTAAAAAGCTATCTACAATTAGTTATCGCTGGTTTGCCGAAGTATGGAACCAGGGTCTTGAAACTTCGATCGATGAACTGCTTGACAGCACGGCAGTAATACACGGCATTCATGGCATAAATCAACCAGGCCCCGGCGGTTTCAAAGTTTTTTATCACACGTTTCGGCAGGCTTTCACGAACATTCATGTTGAAGTGGAAGATGTAATATCCCAAGACGGTTATGAATCTGCACGCTGCCAGGTAACAGCCACCCGCAAACCGACCGGCCAAATAGTACACTTTTCCGGTCAAACAACGATAAGGATAGGGAATGGTAAGATTGTCGAAGGATGGAATAATTTTGATTTTTTATTAATGAATCAGCAGTTAGGATACGAATTAACTATCGCAACCGCAAATGCATCCAGTTTGTGAAATTTATTTACTGCATTCCTATGATCTCAACAATTGACCCGGTATAGTCAATGGCAATTGTTTCCTGTTAATACAAAAGCCGGTCCGCTAACCGGCTTTTGTATTAAGCGCATATTCAAATTTGCTAAAATCTGTCTTGACAATTATTTAACGGAAGACGCCTAATCCTTTTTTATAGATACAGGTCAATACATCCTCAATAACTTTAAAACAACAGGTATGAAAACATTGATCTCTACACTTTTTATCGGGTTGGTTATCTTATCTTCCTGCGGTACTGCGAACGTAAAGGAACCCGAGTATCGTGATATCCGCGAAGTACGTTTAATAGAGTTGGGCTTGCTACAATCAATAGCCGGTATCGACCTTATTTATTACAACCCGAACAATTTCGGTGTGCAGGTAGAAGAAGCCCGCGGTGATATATATATCGATAATGCATTTCTTGGACGTTTTGATCTCGGAGAGCAGGTGCAGGTAAAGAAAAGGTCTGAATTCATTGTTCCTGCCATTATCAAACTCGACATGATCGGGGCGATAAAGAACCAGCGTGAACTGCTGAAAAAGAAAGAAGTATTGGTACGGATCGAAGGCATGGCAAGAGAAAAAAAATCAGGCTTGTCGAGAGAGGTGCCGATTAAGTTTGAAAGCATGCAAAATATCGAACGTCTCAGAAGTCTTGTCGCTCCATAAAAAGGTAGATTCCAGCACTTTTTTTATGCATGAAAAATAAGCGGGTTTTAATTTTCCTTTTAAAAAAAATTAGTCCGGTCAGAAGAGTCACGCGGATCAACAGGACATGATTTGTGTGACTTTTTTAATTCCGGGTCACTCACGTTCCTTTTCATCGGCTCTTTTTACCCGTTTACCGGCATTGTCAATTACTTCTCCCAGCGATTCTCCGCATTTCAGTAATTTGCAAGAGTGTATGAGACAACTCGCTGCAATATTATTTGCTGATATGACGGGCTATACCGCCCTGATGCAGGAAAATGAACACCTGGCCCGAAGTAAACGCCGGCGCCTCAAAGTAGTATTGGAATCAACTATCGGCCGGTATAATGGCAAGATATTGCAATACTATGGCGACGGATCGCTAAGTATTTTTAACAGTGCTATTGACAGCGTCGGATGCGCAATCGATATACAACAACAATTGCAGCAAGAACCGAAAGTGGCTTTGCGTATGGGTATTCATACCGGCGACATAATCATTGAAGAAGATGCTATCTATGGAGATGGGGTTAACCTCGCTTCCCGTATTGAATCGCTTGCCGTACCGGGCGGCATTTTTATTTCCGAAAAAGTACATGATGAAATAAAAAACCAAGCGGAATTTACTAGCCGCGAAATGGGATATTTCGAATTAAAGAATGTGAAACAACCTGTGCGGGTCTTTGCTATTACGAATAATGGTATCGTTGTTCCTGGTAGGGATGAATTAAGAGGAAAAACAACACGAACAAACAACCGGCTGGCTGTTCTTCCGTTTGTCAATATGAGTGCCGACCCTGAAAACGAATATTTCAGCGATGGGATCACCGAAGAACTTTTGAACGCATTGACACGGGTTGATGGTCTGCAAGTGACTTCCCGGACATCTGCGTTTGCATTTAAAGGAAAGAATCATGATATCCGGGATATCGCCATTCAACTGAATGTAGATAAAGTATTAGAAGGCAGCGTTCGCAAATCCGGCAACCGGGTACGCATAACGGCACAGCTGATCAATGCGGCCGATGGTTATCATATCTGGAGCGAAAATTATGACCGCGACCTGACAGATATTTTTGAAGTGCAGGATGAGATCAGCGCCATCATAGCAAATAAGCTTAGAGAGAACCTTTCGTCAAAACAGAATGGGGAGCATTTGGTAAAAACAGCTACTACTAATGTGACGGCTTATACTTATTTTTTAAAAGGACTTCATTTTTGGAATAAGCTGACGCCGGCCGATGCCTTGAAAGCGATTGAATGCTATGAGCAGGCAATTATTATGGAACCACGGTATGCACAGGCTTATGCAATGTCAGCCGCCGCTTACAGCTATCTCGGATCAACAGGACAAATACTGCCAACCAAAGCGTTTGAAATAGTACATCGCTACGCAGATATAGCCCTGGAGCTTGATGATACGATCGCCGAAAGTCATATCGCTAAAGCCAGTGCCTATTTATTTTATGATTGGAAATGGAAAGAAGCATATGATGCGCTGCAAAAAGCCATTCGCCTGAACCCCGGTGCTGTTGAAGCCTATGAATTGATGGGTTTTTATTATATCGTAATGAGCCAGCGGGAGAAAGCTGTGGCAGTGTTGGAACAAGCGCAGCAAATGGATCCGCTTTCTCCCGTGATCATACAATCCTTGGGCAATATGTATATTTTCGACGAGCAGTATGATGAAGCCATTGTGCAAGCCGAGAAACTATTGAAGACCGATCCCAAAATGCGGATCAGCATTGAAATGAAAGCCTGGGCTATTGGAATGAGAGGAGACTGGAAAGCGGCACTACCCTATTTTGAAGAAGTGCAAAGACTCACCAATCACCCACTGAAAGGTTGGATGGGAGCTGGCTACACTTATGCCCGGCTTGGAATGAAGGATAAAGCAATGGAGGTGATTCGAAAAATGGAACAGCGCCAGGCCGAAGAACCGGGCTCGGTGATTGATGCCGATATCGCAGCGGTCTGGTTTGGCCTGGGTGACCTTGATAAAACATTCTATTATATTAATCAATGTATCGACAAGCGAATGGGCCCTGTGAGTTATTTTCTAGAGTACCCTGCCTATCGTGAGATAAAAAAAGATCCGCGATACGAAGAATTAAAAAAGAGAATGAAGGTGGAGTAACCATTTTGTTTTTTAAGCACCGGGTGTTTTTTGCAAGGGTCACAAAATGAAAGATGCTGGTAACTATCTGACATACGGCACTAATTAAAAAATTCTTTGTAAAATATATAATCTCCTTAGAAATTGATGATGGGACGATTGCTTGTTTATCCAAAGAGGCTACACAGGAGGTAACATTGCGGATCCTTTCAATTCCTTTCTAAATACAATGCCAGTAACTTTTCTTTTTTCTATTTATTGCCGTATAAAATCGTTGCCTTCAAATACAATGCTCCCTATTCAACATTACTTGGTTTAAAGTTTTATATTTAAAAAATAAATAACCAAAGACAAGGCGTTTTTGAAAAACATACATCATTATGAAAAATTCTTACTTATCATTTCATCGCCTCCTATTAATTGCCATATTGCTGGCTCCGCTATTTTCAATAGCTGGTAAGCCGGTTGCACGGGAATATTACCAGCTCACTGTTTATCATTTTAGCACGGCAGCCCAGGAAGAACTACTTGATACTTATTTACAGCATGCATTATTGCCGGCACTGCGCCGGGCAAAGGTTCCAAATATTGGCGTATTTAAACCACTAGGTAATGACACCTCGGCCGAGAAAAAAATATATGTGCTGCTACCTTTTCAATCGCTGGATATGGTAACAAAAATCCCTGCCAAACTCCTCGCTGACAAAGCTTATCAAACCGACGGCGCAGAATATATCAACGCAGTATATACAACTCCGCCTTATACAAGAATAGAGACTATTTTACTACATGCGTTTTCACTGGCACCCAGGATGCAGTTGCCTTCTTTACAATCAGGTAAAACAGATAGGGTGTATGAATTACGCAGCTATGAAAGTGCAACGGAAAAAATTTACAAGAATAAGGTACAGATGTTTAATCAGGGCGATGAAATAGGATTGTTTAAGCGACTCAACTTTAATGCGATTTTCTATGGAGAAGTAATAGCAGGGAACAAAATGCCCAACCTGATGTATATGACAAGTTTTGAAAATATGGAGGACAGAAATGTTCATTGGAAAACATTTTCTGCCGATCCGGCCTGGAAAAATCTTTCTGCAATGCCGGAATACCAGAACAATGTATCCCATATTGATATTGTATTAATGCGCACCGCTGATTATTCAGATCTCTGATACCGGGCTATTCCGCAATGCGGACAACGATTCTCGCTTAAGACATCTTTGAGCTTTGCCGGCTATTCGTTGCCCAGAAGCATTTTGGAGATGAGTGTTATGGATTATATTAAATAATTTTTTAAGCGGTAATACAAGAACGCTATATAAATAACAAGCACAACTGACCATAAAGAAAGGCCTGATAAAAGAAGCTTATTTGAACTCTTCACAGAAATTGGAGGGTGGCTACAAATCATGGCTTCTCCTTTTTTAGCGGGCCTGGTAGCCGGCGCGTTTGTTTACCTGACAAAACCCGGCACAGCGACGCTTGTTATTGCCATATCGGTAGCCACAACCGGATTAGTAATAGGAATTATATGGGCAAACAAAATTTTGCAAAAAAGAGGAACTATGTATTTTCTTTCTGGAATAATGGCTACTTCTGAACTCGATGGAGATGACATCAGCAAAAATAATTTATAAAGAATAATTACAGGTCAACTGTGATGTCGCATTTAACCCCATACCAACGAAGTTTCCAGAACCAGGATTGACATCAGGGGAATTGGCTTACATGGTTATAGGTGGATTTCCGCAAATTATGATATTCGACTATGTGGATACATCATTCGACGATGACATTGTTTACTTAGTTATCTAAAGAAAGTACAGCACTTAACGCTTTACTTTCATTGTTTATATATTTGCAAACCCACGGGAACATCAACGGTTGGCTATTTTTTATAACTGAATTGATTCAGTAACTTCAGGAAAAAAAATGGCAAGATCACACCATCGGAAAAAACACAAAGAGCAGCTTCGTCAGTTTAAACACAAAGAAGAAACGATTTACAGAACAGCCAAAAGTAAAGCCTCAAATATATTCGCTATTGTTGGCGCCATCACCGGTTTGGGAGTAAGCTATTTTGCGACGGAAGGCGCTATTCTCTGGATAGCTATCGGGGTTATTGCCGGGGGCATAACCGGCTATTTTATCGGGCGCAAAGTTGATAACAGCAAATAACATAAGCTATTGTTTTTCGAAGTAACTTCTCCTTTCTTTTTCATAGGTTAAACAAATGGACCGAGGTGTAAATGCTATTCTTTAAAAGGACTTATTCCCCATTGTTCCAAAAAAGAATTGTGCAAAAGTCAAATGGATATAATTGTTTCTACCTTCATACGTGTTATTTCACACAAGTTCTTTCAATAAAAACAAAGGAGGCTTTTATGAAAAAAATCTCGATTTTCTTCGGAGCATTTTTCCTTTTTTGCAGCTACATGCTCAGCGCTCAGGATCATACCGCTATGAAAAGTATGGATGGAGGCCATCCTATTTTGAACACGACGGACCTGAAATGGGGCGATGGTCCTCCCGCATTGCCCAAAGGAGTGCAGGTAGCCGTTCTCGAAGGCGATCCTACTAAAGAGGGTCCCTTGACGCTGAGGGCAAGCATGCCGGCCAATTATAAAATTCCCCCGCACTGGCATCCTACTATAGAACATGTTACCGTACTCGAAGGGTCTCTCTTTATGGGCATGGGAGAAAAAATGGATGAAAGCAAAGCAACAGAACTTAAGACAGGTGGATTTGTCGCCATGCCAGCTAAGTCGGCTCATTATGCATTTACAAAAGACAAATGCATCATCCAGGTACATGCCATGGGCCCTTTCGCCATTACTTATTATAATCCCGCTGACGACCCCCGTGAAAAAAAATAAGAAGAGATATTTTATATGTATAAGAACGAGGCCAGTAAATAGCTGGCTTCTTCTTTTATGATTATGGTAAACTGCAATAGAGGTTGCGTATTCTATCGTACGAGCATCAACGACCCCTTCAATATCTTGTCTCCCACTTTCAGATCAATAACATATACATACATTCCTAAGGGCTGGGGCATTCCTTTATAACTTCCATCCCATGGACGAAGACTTTTCTTATTTTGAAAAACAATTTGTCCCTGCCTGTTAAACACCGTCAATTCAAAATCCGGATAGGCCGCCAGCGCAGGAATATTCCAGGTATCATTCAGCCCGTCGTAATTAGGAGAAAATGCAGTTGGTATGTACACATCTTTATAAACGAATACCTGCATGGTATCGATATCCGTTCCACAACCATCATTGGAGACCACTGTTAAAACATACATAGTATCCCGGGGCGGATTGATAACAGGTTGCAATGACAGTGGATCACTGATAAATACGGGAGGCGACCAGGAATAGGTTACATTTTGCCCGCTGGCGCTGGCCGTTAATTGTACCGAAGTTCCTTTAATAATCCATTTATCTGACCCCGCATCTGCACGGGGTGCCTCCACAACATTTACCATCACCGTAGCAGTATCCCTGCAATTAAATTGATTGGATGCAATAACGCTATACTCCGTACTTGCAACCGGCGAAGCAATGGGATCAGCAATTGCATCGGAAGACAATCCCGTTGCCGGCGCCCATAGATACGTGTTGCCACCACTGCTTCCTAATTGAACGTCTTCACCTTCACAGATGGTGGTGGAAGGAAACGTAGCCAGGACAACTGGCGCTGGGTTTACGATCGCTGTTAAAGAATCTATGTTCTTGCATCCATTGACGTCTGTTACCTCAACATAATACTTTCCTGACTGCATCACTTTAACGTTGCCAACTGATACCGAAGAACCGGTCGCAGAAAAATTATTTACGCCGCTCCATTGATACTGGCTTCCTCCAGACGCCGATAAAACCAGCGTATTATTTTCACATGCAGGGCTGTTACTGCCGGCCATTGTTACTGGATCGGCAGCTATTTTAATTGTAAGCGGCTTTGAAACGATCCGGCATTGCGGCGAATTCATACTACCCGCCTCTGCCGCCGATAACCGGTATAAATAATCGCCTGTTGGCGTGGTCGCCTGGAAAGCTTGTGCCAGCGTAGTATTGGTTGCACCAGGAATATCCGTCCATACCATTCCATCACTGCTTTGCTGCCATTGAAACGAAGGACTGTTATAACCGGCAGACACCGTACAGGTAAATGTAAACGAACGGGCAGTGCCTTCACATATCGTCGCACTGGGAGAAGGATGTCCTGTTATCGCTGCTGCCAGCTGCGGCCCGCATGGTCGGAAGGTGATGTCGTCGAGCGCCAGGTCATTTCCGCACCCGCCCGGAGCATTATTGAATATCCGGAGCACAATATCAGATGCGTTGGCCGGGGTAGTAAAGAAAAAGCCGAACTGTTGCCAGGCAGGTGTTGCTTGCGAATTAATTGTATTGGTATTATAAGATTTTAATACGTCACCGGCTGTGCTTTCAATAGTAAAAGTGAGGTTTGGTTGAATGGCATTGGGACTGCAGGCTGTCGTTTTCAGAACATTGACTACCCAGGCGGCGAATTCGTAAGTGGTGCCTCCACATAAACCACGTACTGTATCAAGATAAAATGCGCTGGGCTGAAACGATGCATTTATCAGCATGAAATACCCGTTAGGGTCGCCTGTATGATCGTTGTTGAGAGAATGCCAGGTGCTTCCAAAACAGTTTGTAGTATTGCTTCTCACGGTATAAAAACCATCACCCGGACAATCGGACGAAAAATATTGATAAGAAGTGGTGGCAGCTTTTAGCGGCGCCCCGGGATTAGCGCCAGCGCCAAACGTGATATTAACGATAGGATCACCCAGGCTACCCTGGCAAAGTTGTGCGTTCAGGTGGCTGCAAAAAATAAACGATACGGCTGCAATAATTAAAATTCTTACAAGGTGGCGCACTACAAAATCTTTGAAATAATCAACTAATATAACCCGTTTATTTCAAACTATCCATTTAGCTGGCTATACGCAGCCCTGCCGAAGATCCGCCACAATTAGTAAACATCCTTTAACTCTACCCCATAGTTTATTTATTTTAGAGGCTGATTACAGCTGTATGACGGGACAACGGAAAAAAATAAAAATAAAAAAGATAGTATCCGAGACGAAAGATTGTAAAACTTTTGTGTTGGAAACAATTGATGGTACCCCGATCCTTTATAAAGCCGGCCAGTTCCTTACGTTTATTTTCGATACTCCTTTCGGGGAACAACGTAGAAACTACTCTTTCTCTTCTTCACCTGATTGGGATGAGCCGGTAAGTATTACCATTAAAAGGATCACCAACGGCGTTTTCTCGCGGCAATTGGTGGATCACACCCGCAAAGACGACCAGTTCATCACCATCGGGGCCAGCGGATTTTTTACATTGCCTGCCGGTATGAAAAAGTATGATCAACTTTTTTTGATGGCTGCCGGAAGTGGTATTACACCGGTATTTAGTTTATTAAAAACGGTATTGAAAAAAATACCGCATACACAGGTGGTACTTATTTATAGCAATCGTTCGCTGAGCGACACTATTTTTTTAAAAGAGCTACGGCAATTGGAGCAGCAATACCTGCATCGATTAAAAATAGAATGGCTGTTCAGCAATATATTTGATCGTACAAAAGCGAGATTGGGTAACTGGCTGCTGGGTGAACTAATAAAAAAATACGCAGTCGTACCCTTGAACAGTTGCCTGTTTTATCTCTGCGGGCCGCTGGATTATATGCGGGTGATCACGATAACGTTATTATCTGCTGGCGCCAATCCCGCTAACATACGTAAAGAAGAATTTGTCATCACGGAACCACGTGTGTCGTTGCAGCCGCCGGATACACAGACCCGCCAGGTAACAATTATCCTGGATAATAAGCAACATCGGTTCAACAGCACATTTCCGCAAACAATATTGCGGGCTGCCAACGAAGCAAATATAGAGCTGCCCTACAGTTGCCAAATCGGAAGATGCGGTGCTTGTGCCGCTGTATGTAAACAGGGAAATGTATGGATGAAATACAACGAGGTTTTAACGGATGATGACCTTAGAAGAGCAAGAGTGCTTACCTGCACCGGCTACCCGGTTTATGGCGACGTGGTGTTGAACTTCGATGAAATATAATCGTCCTGGCCAGTTGTTTTTTTAGAACAATCAAAAATAAAGTTATTGATATGCTTATCAGAGAAGCGCAACGCGGGGATTTAGATGTCATTCTCGGCATTATGAATGATGCGATCCTAAACACCACATCGATCTATGATTATAGTATACGCAGCAATGAATTTATAGAAACATGGTTCATTAAGAAAAAATCGGATAAGATGCCTGTGTTAGTTTGCGAGATCAATGAAGAAGTGGTGGCCTATGGCTCTTATGGGATTTTCAGGGCGTGGGATGCCTACAAATTCAGTGCGGAGCATTCGATTTATGTCCGTGGAAATTTCCAGGGACAGGGAATTGGGACGCTATTGCTAGTTGCTTTGATAGAATATGCCCGGAAGGATGGTTATCATACAATGATCGCCGGCATTGATGCCGGCAATCAAAAAAGCTGTACGTTTCATAAAAAACTTGGATTCGTAGAAGTGGGGACATTTATCGAAATAGGTTACAAGTTTGACAGGTGGTTGAATTTAGTTTTCATGCAACTTATGTTGAATAAATAAAACGTTGACGGCTTTATCCTTACCAGATTTGTACCAGTGATACCCAGGTTATGCCTTCCAAGCGCATCTCTCGTGTGCATCTTTCACGATCATTGTATATATTCGGCACTTGAAATTTTTTTACCCGCTTAAATAATGTTCGCATGAGAAATGTAAGAAAGCTGTTTTTTATGATGCTGCTTTTATCGGGCAGTATGTCATATTCACAAACGAAGGACTCTGTTATTGTCGCCGCGATTGTAAAAGAAGCTAATGAAAATTCACAATTAGAAAAGCTTGCGCATGAATTGATGGACGGGATCGGCCCAAGACTGGTAGGCACACCCCAGATGAAACAAGCCCATGATTGGGCAATAGCCAAATACAATACCTGGGGAATAACAGCCCGCAATGAGAAATGGGGCGAATGGCGCGGATGGGAAAGAGGTGTATCACATATTGATATGGTATATCCAAGAGCGAAGTCACTGGAAGGAATGCAGTTGGCATGGAGCCCGGGCACAAAAGGAAAAACGATCACAGCGGAAACGATCATCCTTGCTGACGCCGCGGATTCAATCTCTTTTCAACAATGGCTTCCGGCAGTAAAAGGAAAATTTGTAATGATCTCCATGAGCCAGCCTACCGGCAGACCCGAATACAATTGGGAAGAATTTGGAACCAAAGAGTCAGTAGAGAAAATAAAAAAAGAAAAAGCAACGCAAACAGATGCCTGGCGTAAACGCATCAGCAACACAGGTCTTACTAATAAAGAATTGGCAAGAGCATTGGAAAATGCAGATGCGGTGGGAATCATAACATCAAACTGGTCTGCAGGTTTCGGCGTGAATAAGATCTTTGGCGCAAACACGCTTAAAGTACCGACAATAGATATTTCGCTGGAAGATTATGGTTTGTTATATCGTTTAACAGAATCTGGCATCAATCCAAAAATCAGCGTACGCACTGATTCAAAAGAATTGGGTGTTGTTCCAACCTTTAATACGATCGCTGAAATAAAAGGAACAGAAAAGCCGGACGAATACGTAATGCTGTCAGCCCATTTCGACTCGTGGGACGGCGGCACTGGTGCCACTGATAACGGCACCGGTACATTAACGATGATGGAAGCGATGCGCATTTTAAAAAAAATATATCCTAATCCTAAACGGACCATTTTAGTTGGGCATTGGGGAAGCGAAGAACAGGGATTGAATGGTTCAAGAGCATTTGTAGAAGATCACCCTGAGATTATAAAAAATATTCAGGCGCTATTCAACCAGGATAACGGCACCGGCAGAGTGGCCAATCTGTCGGGCCAGGGCTTTTTACACGCATATGATTACCTGGGCCGCTGGTTATCAAAAGTACCAGCCCGTATAAAAGAACCGATCGAAACACGTTTTCCGGGTACACCCGGCGGTGGTGGATCCGACTATGCGTCCTTTGTAGCAGCCGGCGTTCCCGCATTTTCATTAAGTTCGCTTAGCTGGTCGTATGGGTCTTATACCTGGCATACTAACCGCGACACTTACGACAAAATAGTATTTGACGATGTAAGAAGTAACGCCATACTTACTGCAATACTTGTATACATGGCTTGCGAGGATCCCGAAAAAACTTCACGAGAAAAAGCTGTATTGCAAATAAATCAACGAACCGGGCAACAGTCTAAATGGCCTGAGCAAAGATCCCCTACGCGAAAAGGCGGACTTGATTAACTGCGATAACGGGTTTAAAAATATAGAAATACTGTGAGCGTTCAGCCTCACAGTATTTTTTTGCACATCTTTACTTGCCGGAAACAAGAACGATGATTCATTAAGCTAAAACAGAAATGCCCAACGCCGCGTTTTCTTCCGGACCGCCGAGCCAGTGATGATATTTGCCAGCAACCTGCATAAAGTATTGAAGTTGCTCTGGCGTTGGTGGCAATAAAGATTTACCTGGCTCGACGCGCCGCCCTATTTCCATAAAGAATCGTCCTAACGTTGCTGTAGTTGTAATTAAACCTTCCACTGCATAGTCCGATGAATTTCTCCATGCGTGTTTTACATTGGCCGGCACATGAACAAAATCCCCTTTCTTCATCTCTTTCCATATATACCCATCTTCTTCGTTGCTTATTACGTCTACCTGCCCTGAAAGAATATAGAAACTTTCCTCGTCCGGGTGACTATGAAGCGGAACAGAAACCCCGGGAGGAATGTTGCCATACATAACGCAATAAACATCGTTGCTTTTGGAGGGCGGAATTAAAAATGCAACAGTTGGCCCAAATACATCAAAAACCTCGTACATTTCTTTGCTGATTATTGCCGGAAATGTCATAACGAAGATATTAAATACAGGATACTCGCAACAATGACCTTGCCAGAGTAAGGTAGTGATAGTGCTTTCGGATAATCGATCTTTAACCATAGTATTATTATAACAGTATCGTCACTTATAGAATAGTAAAACGTGAAATGCCCGTCACCACATTTTGGCATCCGGTTATTTATACTTTTCATTACCCCTTGTCTGTTCGCCTGCAATAACAATGAAGCAACTACGATTGAAAAGGCCAGTACTTCTGCCACACCGGTGCAGCCCCTTGTATTTGATAAGTTGCTTGGCACCTGGCGAAACATAGATGGCAAAAGCTTTGAACAATGGACAAAAAAAGGAAAGCGGCGGCTACCAGGCCGTTGGCTTTACTGGAATGCTGAACGACACGTCGTGGAATGAACGGGCTGATATTTACCAGGAAAATGGCAACTGGATATTCGAAAATACGGTAAGAGAACAGAACGATAGAAAAGCTGTTAAATTCACCTCAACATTTATAAATGATACCGCTGTTCAATTCAGCAACCCGGCTCATGATTTTCCGACGGATGTCAACTATACGATTGCAGATATAAACACTTTAAGAGCGTTCATAATTGGTCCTGGTAAAAATGGCCGGGATACTATTCCATTTAATTATGTAAGAGTAAAATAAACCTGGCAAAAACATCACCGCATTTCTTTAAACGGGACAGCTGTGTTTGCCAATAAAAATATTTCTTATATTTAGCGATGATAAAAAAAACTGTACGCTGCTTATTTATTTTTTTACTTTTACTAACAGCCGGCGACAAACCTTTTGCCCAAAATAAATTAGACTCGATACTTCCCGTCCGCGGACTCGCTATAGCAGCTCCCCCGCCCTATTTTAGGGATTCATTTATAACTTTTATTGAGAAAGAATTAGTTCCCCGCCACGTCAATACACTAATACTACGTGTAGATTTTAACTACCAGTATGCCAGTCATCCGGAACTGCGGGATAGTATCGCCTTGTCGAAAGACGATGTAAAAAAAATTGTAGTTGTTTGCCGCAACAATAATATCCGCGTCATTCCGCAGATCAATTTGTTGGGTCATCAATCGTGGGCAGGCAAAACGACAAACCTGCTGACCAAATATCCCGGGTTTGATGAAACACCGGAAGTAAAAATGCCGGCGGTTTACAAATGGCCCAATGCAGACAGCTTATATTGTAAAAGCTATTGCCCCCTGCATCCGAAAGTTCACGGAGTTGTATTTGCCCTGGTTGATGAGATATGCGACGTTTTTGAAACGGATGCTTTTCATGCGGGCATGGATGAAGTATTTTATATAGGCAGCGACCAGTGTCCGAGATGTAAAGGAAAGAACAAAGCAAAACTATTTGCCGACGAGGTAGGCCGCATCCGCGATCATCTTGCCAAATCAAAAAGAGAATTATGGATATGGGGTGACCGCCTTTTAGACGGTGCCACCACAGGTATCGGTATGTGGGAAGCCAGTCAGAACAATACGCACCAGGCGATCGATATGATACCGAAAGATGTGGTGATCTGCGACTGGCATTATGAAAGAGCCGATAAAACAGCAGTCTATTTTGCAATGAAGGGTTTCAATATTGCTACCTGCCCGTGGCGAAATCCGTCCCTCGCGGTTACCCAGCTTAATGATATGATCAGTTTTCGAAATGAGTCCACAACGGTGATGGCGCCACGTTTCAGAGGTATGATCCAAACCGTATGGTCGGGTGCGCCAGGATTTGTCAGGGATTTTTATGCTGACAAAAAAGATCCGCAACGGGGTGATGCCACACCTCATCATACTTTCAAAACATTGTTTACTGAAATTGGCAAGCTGAACTAGCCTATACTATTTTCAAGTTATATATTTTACCGGAAGTCAAAAAACCTGCCCGGTTGCACTGATTTGCTTAATAAAAGGGGAAGGGATTAGTGGCTATTTCCCATGCATTGCTTAGAATCTTTTCGAGCCATTTGCCCTATGTGAGGCTGTTTTGCACTTTCGCTTTGCGATGACTTGCCGCTGCTCCTCACTTCTCATGTTTTCGTATTCACAAGGAATGCCGCTTCGATCCGAGGCAGGCAATTAAGCACCTGGAAAGGTTTTGAAATCCTTTCCCCCCGTACAATAGCCGCTTAAATAGAACCTTTACCGTCGCCTGTTTTTGTTCGTAACTTATATCAGTCAACTTATTTTATTCATTTTTAAAATAAACATGATGCCAAAACTATTGACAGGAAAACTAATGCTGGCAGTCGGCAGCACGTTGATTGCAGCAGCTTCCAGCAGCCAAAACGTAACTACTCCCCGGGCGCCAAGCCCGGCCGCCACTGTTTCACAAGCGATAGGGATTTCGACCGTAGCGGTTAACTATTCCCGTCCAGCAGTAAAAGGTCGCGAAGTATGGGGCAACCTGGTTCCCTATGGGTGGCTCGTTCAACCATTTGGAGCAGGCAACGAAGCTCCCTGGAGAGCGGGCGCCAACGAAAACACTACGATAAAATTTTCACATGATGCACGGCTGGAGGGGCAAACGGTTCCCGCGGGCATCTACGGGTTATTCTTCGTGGTAAATAAGGATAATACCGGCGAAGTGATCTTATCGAAAGATAACAGGTCGTGGGGAAGCTTTTGGTACAATCCCAAACATGACCAGCTAAGAGCCAAAATACAAGTACGGCATATACCTCATACCGAACTGCTCACCTATGATTTTTCCAATATCACAAAGACTTCAACTGAGCTCGGCCTTAACTGGGAAAAAAAGCAGTTCGCGGTTAAGATAGAATTTGATGTTGACAATATTGTGATGGCCAACGCTGCGGAAGAATTAAAAGGACCAACAGGGTTCAACTGGCAAGGCTACGCCAGCGCTGCCAACTATGCCCTGCAGAATAAGATCAATTACGACCTGGCAATGAAATGGATAGATCAGGCGATCGCTCAGAACAACGCCTTTGCGACATTGAGTATAAAGTCAAATCTCCTGCAAGAAACGGGCAGACAAGAAGCGGCCGCTAAAATGATGGCCGATGCAATAGCTATCGCAACAGAAAACGAGTTGAATTTATATGCATACCAGTTACTCAACCAGGGCGATCATGACAAAGCCATAGACATGTTTAAACTCAATACGCAACGACACCCGCAAAGCGCTAATACATGGGACAGTCTTGGAGAAGGATATGTTACAAAAGGCGATAAGAAAAATGCGATTATTAATTTCAAAAAATCTTTAAGCATGAATCCTCCCCCTAACACTAAAGCAAACTCCGAAAAATTCCTTAAACAATTAGGTGTATTGCAGGTAGCTGATAAAAACTAAGTGAAAACATGTAGTAAAAATGACCACAAGTGATACTGCCAAAATAGTACAACAGATTAAGCTGTTGTACTATTTTTTTTGGCTGCACTGAGTCGTTTCTTTGTGGTGTTGATGGAGGAAATAGAAGTTGAAACAATGTCCCCGATATCCATGAAAACCCAGAAAATCCAATGTCCGCCATCAATAGAACAATCCTGCCGTTTGCCTTACTAAGGAGGCAAACGGTTTTTAAAAAATCATTTTGCAGCA
>WUUC01162629.1_pt1 | contig 35719 bp, 27 predicted proteins | sample 6278441 | NCBI WGS metagenome assembly WUUC01 (sample SAMN13675441, study PRJNA597444) | soil metagenome | isolation source: soil | place: USA: Washington | collected 2017-10
AACAAAGGCAATGCACGAGCGCTCAGTCGCGCACGGCCGTCTGGGGTACTCAAATCAACCTGTTGCAGCAGGTTGGAAAATAAAAAACTGGAGAGATCTTCTGCCTGTTGCAGACAAACTTGAAATGCTTCTAACCCCTGACGTTGGATCAAGCTATCTGGATCCTCACCCTGAGGTAAGAACATAAATTTTAGCTGTACCCCATCCTGCAGAGAGGGTAAAGCGGTCTCTAATGCCCGCCAAGCCGCTTCACGACCTGCGTTATCTCCATCATAACAAAAAATCAACGTATCCGTGATGCGAAGCAGTTGCGCTATCTGTTCGGCAGTGGTCGCAGTGCCCAGGGAAGCCACAGCATAATTAATCCCAAATTGTGCCAGTGAGAGGACATCCAAATACCCCTCTACGATGAGTATTTGCGGAGGATTAGGCACTATTTGCCGCACTTCATAGAGACCATACAGCGTGCGACCTTTATGAAACAGTAAGGTCTCTGGCGAGTTTAGATATTTTGGCGTCCCCTGATCCAGCACACGCCCACCGAAAGCGATGACCTGGCCACGAGCATTGCGAATGGGAAACAGTAACCGATTACGGAAGCGATCGTAGCAGCGCCCCTGAGAGTCTTCTACAAGCATTCCAGCCCGACTCAACAGTTGACGATCTTCAGCCTTTCCACCGAAGCGTCTGCTGATCCGCTCCCACCCAGCCTCAGCAAAACCCAACCTAAATCGCTGCACAACTTCTACTGTTAAGCCCCGTCTCTGCAGATAATCACGAACAGGCTGGCTTGAAGGCTGTAACAGTACCTGCTGGTAATAGAGGGCCAGCTGCTCTAGCAGGTGATAGATCTGTTGACGTGGTGGTTGTGGGGTTTCAAGGTTGGATAGCGTTGTTTCCCGTGGGACAGTTAAACCACTCCGTAATGCTAACTCTTCCACTGCTTCGGGGAAAGAGAGTTTATCTAGGGCCATCAAAAAGCTGATAGCATTGCCGTTAGCCCCACAGCCAAAACAGTGGTAAAACTGCTTAACGCCACTCACCGTAAAAGAAGCACTTTTTTCCGTATGGAATGGACAGCGCGCGTAATGGTCTTTACCCTGATTTTTTAACTTTATCCGGGCAGCTACTACCTCAACTATATCGCTTTGTGATAACAGTTGATCAATGAATCCACGGGGGATTTGGCCAGCCATACCACCTCATACTATTGCCTACGGTGAGTAAGCCACTGAATAATGGGTTACCGAAGACAAGAAGCCTTTTATGGGGTTACTTTATTCTGCGCTGGAATGGCTTGAACCACCACATACTGCAGGGTCAGTATAAACGTGTATGGCGTGCATTCTTGCGTGCTAACTTCTTGATATGCCGCTTGATAGCAGCTGTTTTGGCCCGCTTACGCTCAGTCGTAGGCTTTTCATAAAACTCTCGACGCCGGACCTCCGACAGAATTCCAGCCTTTTCACACGATCGCTTAAAGCGTCGTAAGGCCACATCGAAGGGTTCATTTTCACGGACTTTAATCACCGGCATGGTCTAACCTCAGTTCAGAGTCTAACGCCACGCATGACTCAATGCGCGGCACGGGTGCTCAATTCAAAACTCTATTTTAGCGCAGCACGGCTGCGTTTGCAAAGGGAGGAGTAGATCGGGCATTTTGCCGAGCAGTACTAACTCTGACAGCTCCCATCGGCTGTACACCTTGGGAACCACCTCAGCTTTAAGCACCATATGGTATGGCTACATGAAGAACAAAGCGTTAACGATGTTGCTAAAAGTCCAGTCGGGGTAAAAAAACCAGCGGGTCATCGTTAGATTCTAAACAACGAGCCTTGGTAGAATTGCCACATAAAAAGCTTTCAGATCCCGATGTGAAAATCACATACCCTAGGGGCATGCCAGGCAAAGGTTAGCTTACTCTGTTAATCCAGCTCAACTTCGCTATCACCCAAGATCCCACTGGCCTGACGTACCAGATAAGCCTTCAAGGGGGTCAATCGATCAACCACTTGTAACCCTGTGCCCCGTAACCACCGTTTTAGTGGATGCTGGCCGGCAAACAGCTGCTGTAGCCCATGAGTGACGGCCAATAGCTTAGCAGCTTCATATTTTCGCTGGCGCTCAAAGCGACGCAACGATCGATAGCTGCCAACCGCTTGTCCGGTCGCTTGTCGTCGCTGTAACTCTGTGGCTAATAATGCGACATCCGCTAATCCAAGATTGAGCCCCTGACCGGCCAGGGGATGCAGGGTGTGTGCTGCATCCCCCACCAGGGCAACACGATGTCCGGCAAACTGCTGCGCATACCGCGCACTTACAGGAAAACAGTGGCGTGCACCCACAAGCTGACAATCCCCTAAACGGCGATCACTGGCGGCACTCAGCTGAGCGTTGAAACGTGCTGGACTATCGGTGACTAATGCAGTGGCCATCCAGGAGGGAAGAGACCACACGATAGAGCAGTGGTGTGGATCGGCCAACGGTAACAGTGCCAAAACAGCATCCTCATGAAACCATTGGTAGGCAGTCGCCTGGTGTGGTTGTGCTGTCTTAATTGTGGCCACTAGGGCCTGCTGTGGATAGTCGTAAAAAGTCACAGGAATATCAGCCTGCTGACGCACCCAGGAGTCTCTCCCATCCGCAGCGATGACCAAACGGGTCGTCAGCACTGCTCCCCGCTCTAGGGTTAAACAGGCCAGGGACTCCTGCCAAACTACTGCTTGTACCCGCTCAGGCGCTAACAGTGTGATGCCAGGCTGCTGCTGGCTCTGCTGCCAGAGCGCTTGGCGTAACTGCCGGTTGTCGACGATATGCCCTAACTGGGGGAGATTAAAAGTGCGCGAGCTGATCGCAAGCTGCCCACACCCTACCGACTGCCAGACCAGCAGCTGCCGGTAGGGTGCCGCACTCATTGCTAAGGTGTGCCAAACGCCGAGACGCTGCAGTAACGCTTCGCTGGCCAGATTGAGCGCCGAAACCCTCTGTATGCCCTGCTCTGCAGCAATCGTTGGATCAGGTGTGTTCGGGTCAATAATCGCAACCCGTAACGAGGTGGCCTGTGCGACCAATCCAGCCAAGGTCAACCCCACGATGCCACCACCCACGATGACTAGATCAAACTCGGGAGGCGTACCATAATTCCTTACCATGATGGGGTCCCTAATAGCCAGGAGGCGACGCGCTTTTTAATGAAGGAACTCCTCTCAAACACGCTTAAGCCTACCGTACGACCTACCTTCAATAGCGGCTGCTGGCTGCCAAATAGCTGCAATAGCCCCTGAGTAAACTTTACCATTCGCTGCTGATCACGCTGCCGACGTTGCCGGTAATCGGCCAGTAGCGAATAAGTGCCTACATCTTGCTGCTGCCGCCAAGCGCTGATTAAGCAATCCGCCAATTGCAGAACATCCCGCAGGGCTAGGTTAAATCCTTGGCCGGCAATCGGGTGCAGCGTCTGTGCCGCATTGCCGACGGCGACCCAGCGATGACCAACTGGGCGTAGAGCAACTTGGGTCGATAATGGGTAACAGTGGCGCTTTCGAACATGTAATAAAGCCCCTAAACGCCAGCCAAAGAGCTGCTGTAGCTGCTGTAAGAAAGCGTGATCATCCAAAGACATTAACTGCCGTTGATGCTCCTTGGGCTGACACCACACCACTGCGCACTGCTCAGCAGTTTTTGGCAACACCGCCAATGATCCGTCACGAGTAAAGCGTTCAAAAGCTCGTCCCTGATGCGGTTCGGCCGTCGCTAGGGTGGCCACGATTGCCAACTGCTGATGATCCCAGCGTTGATAGCGCAGCGCCAGTTGCTTTGATAAAGGGGAGTCACTGCCAGCCGCGATAACCAATAAGTTGCCAGCTAAAACCTCTCCTTGCTGCAAGGAGACTAATACCTGGTGTGCTTGTGGGATCACGGAAACCACTTCGGCGGGAGCATATACTGTGATCCCAGCCGCTGTAGTTAACAAGCGAGCGAGCTGTTGACGCAACGTCGTCATCGCTACGACCTGCCCTAACTGGGGTAATCGATACTCTTCAGACCGTAAAGTAGCAAAAGCACTTTGCTGAGCCTCTGAAACCTGGATAGAGTGAATCGCGGTAGCCTCTGAAGCCACAAGCGGCCATAAACCCAACTTAGTCAGCTCCTGACAACTATGATAGGCCAAAGCGATGGCTCGATCATCCCACGCTGGTGGTTGCAGCGCTGGAGGGTGTGCTTCAATTAGCGCAATGGTCATCGTCCCTTGGGATTGTTGACTCAGTGCCAAAGCCAGGCAAGCCCCTGCTAAGCCGCCACCAACAATAATGACCTGGTATATCACTCCGGCGTGCGGGCGCTGCGCATTAAAGCTTCAATCTCTGAGCGCTGTTTGGGAAGCCCTGGCGTTAACAGTTCATAACCCTCAGCGGTGATCAGCACATCATCTTCAATTCGGATGCCTATGCCTTGATATTCTCTAGCCACTGCAGCATCGGGATCAATATAGAGGCCTGGCTCTACAGTCAACACCATGCCCGGCTCTAACAGCCGCTCCTGAGCTGACTCCTGGTAACTGCCAACATCATGCACATCCAAACCGAGCCAATGCCCTAGGTTATGACAATAAAATTCACGGTAAGCTTGGTTGGCGATTAAGGTGCTGATCTCGCCTTGCAACAAACCTAAGCGCACCAAACCCGGAACCAATACCTCAATAGCGGCCTGATTGGCCTGCCCCAACGTCCGCCCTGGCGCAAGCTCCTGCAGAGCCACTTGCTGCATCTGCAATACGAGATCATAGAGGGCACCCTGCTGGTGGGTAAAGTGGCCACTAATGGGAAAAGTACGCGTCACATCACTAGCGTACCCTTGGTAGCGGCACCCTGCATCGATCAACACTAACTCTCCAGCCTTGAGCTGCGCCTGATTATCAGTATAATGCAGAATACACCCCTGAGGTCCACTACCGACAATCGTATTATAGGCTGGAGAGCGCGCCCCTTGTCGACCAAATTCATGCTGGATCTCTGCCTCTAGATGATACTCAAACAGCCCAGGACGACACTGCTGCATGGCCCGACGGTGAGCCTCTACTGTAATCTGGGCTGCTCGGCGCAGTCGATCAAGCTCCGGTTCTGATTTAAAAAGCCGCATCTCATGCAGCCAAGGTTGCCAATCAGTCAGGGTAATCGGGGCCCTCCACTGCGGTGCTTTACCTTGACGTAAGCGCTCTAAGGTGGCAAATAAGAGTTGATCGGCATGTGTATAACGACCTTGGGCATGATACACGGTGGTTAACTGGTTGAGCAGTTCTGCTAACTGGGTGGTCACTGAAGCGTAAGCGAAAGCTTGATCGACCCCTAACTGGGCTACAGCTGCCTCTGGCCCCAACCGGCGCCCCTCCCACTTCTCAGCGAGAGGATCGCGAGGACGGTTAAAAAGTACACTGCTGCCAACACCCTGACTGTTTTTGATCAAAAGGAGCAGGGCTTGTGGTTCATTAAAACCACTGAGGTACCAAAAATCGCTATCTTGATGAAAGGGATGGTGGGTATCGCGACTGCGGATCTGCTCTTCTGCTGAAAAAAAGAGGGCAGCGCTAGCTGGCACCATCTGCGCCAACACTCGTTGACGCCGTTGCTGAAATTCTGACTGCATACTCTGTAAGTCTCTCCTGGGATTCACGGCACTATCGTATCGACTATGGTGATTGATAGGAAGCCTCTTATTTTATGAAGTAGGAAGAGTCTTTTCCAATCCTCAGATGAGTCTAAAAGGTGTTAGTGTCAGGGTGTGGTAGCGATCTTCCATCCGCTGGCTGCAATAATTAAAGCGTATCACATGGGAGGCCGTTAAGTTGTAGTGCTTAAAGGTCGCTTCCCCTCTCCCCGTTCCCTAAGGCTATGTATTGTCATCTATAAAGTACCTTGTTTTTTCTCGGTGGGTTGCCTTTGCAGCGCCATTAACTTTGCATAGGTGAGACACCATCGTATTTTGTAACAATAAATTAATACCACCATAAAGTCATTGCTTACCCAATCTCAAGTTACTACATTAACCTCTCTTTTTTTACAGAGGCTTACGCAGAGGAGCGAACGATCTATGCCTAATTCACCTTACACTTCGAAAACACTCACTAGACCACTGGATCAGTGCAATCGAAAAGATAAAACTGAATTACACACTGGGGAAACTAGGGAGGTGGGAAGCACTACCTTTTCTGAACATACAACAGTATTGCGGGGACTGCAGAATTGTCCTGTTGCAAGGTCCTATACTGACCAGGCTATGGTTAACAACAAAGAATGGATTGCTTCAACTTCGAGTCTTCATAACCATAGTTCCCAACCAAATGGTGGTGGAGTCAATAAAACTAAAATTTCTAAATCAGTACAAACCACAGAAATATTACTGGACATAGAGACGTTAAACTCAATTATAGAAAATATTGTAGAAAGTAAAAAAGAAGCTGCAGAAAGCGCAACTATAAAAGGAGTAGTTTCAGGGGTTGTACTAGGGGTTGTAGTGGGGATTGTAGTGGGGTTGTCATCAGGGCATATGAAATATATATTAGACTCCATAGTATATTATGGTGATCGTCGGAATAGGGCGTTTTATAATGCTACCTTAAAAGAAAAATCTGAAGAAACAGCGGTTATTGTAAAGCATTTCCTAGACTGTCTGGTATATTATAGTGACCCTATAAACAGAGCGTTGTATAATGCTACTCTAACAGAGCAAGTTAAAGCATTAACGTATATTATGGATGGTGTTATGATAGAAGCAAATAAATCTATAGAAAGATCCTTTTTAAAAGTAACAAGTATAGGGGGTGTGGCAGGAGTTCTAGGAGGGGGTGTAGTAGGGTTTGTAGTAGGTGCTGTGAATAAAATCCTAGCCAAGCTGATGTATTATGGTTACAACCGAAACAGATAGTTTTTTGTCGTGGTTATAACATATCAGTTGATTTAGGATACTACCCCATGGCTTTCGAGATCTCACCAAACCAAAACTAATTTGCTCTACAATTCCGTTGCAATACTGAAAGCGTACCACAATGGAGAGCGAAAGCCTTGTTTTTGTAAGCAAGGTATTTTCCCTTTTTGTAACAATATATTAATATCATCATAGAGCCTTTATTTATTTTGAACTCAGGTAATTATACTAAAGTTTCTTTATTAATTTTTTACAGAGCCCCATCCTGTGGAGGATAATTACTTGCCTAGTTCACGTCATACTCAACTCATTACAACTGAATCGCTGCAGAAGGGAAAATATAATAAATTGTTGTCTAATGAAACATCTATGATGACACAATATAGCCGTAGCAGTAGTGATCTCACTACCTATTCTGGGTTATTAAAGCTTTTGCAATTAGGTGCTGGTCTATTTTTTTTCATGCCTAGTAATGCTCCCGAGGAAGGTAAAACAGAAAAAGAAGGAAAGCTACAATATAGTGAGGAGATGTTGCAACAAGGAATTATAAAATATAGGAGTAACTTCTCTGATAATGAGAAGTTCCAAGGAATAAACCATGAGCCTGACATTACGAAAAAAAATAATATAACCATTATAACCGATGAAGATACAAAATCTGTCATTATTAAGTAGTTGAAAGATTTTTTAGTAAAAAATTACCCATTCCCCGAAGAGCAGGGTGAAGATTTTGAGTCTTATTTAAATGTAAAGGCTGCCAATCAGACGATATGTATAGCCTCTGTAGAAGAACAAAGAGTATTATCTAGAAGCAAAAGGATCTCCTTTCAACAGCATGAGAAAAATATTGCAAATCATATTAGGGAGAATTGTGCATTTGAACAAGAACTATTTCAAACAGAAGTTATAGGTGGTGGTGAGATATTACTTCTTAAAGCCCAGAGAGCAGAGAACCCTTTTCGTATGTTTTATGATGATAGACCAAGCGATCAAAACTCACCGGTAACTAAGTTTGTACGTCCAGTTGCAGATGGGTTAAATATTTTTATTAATATAATAACTCTTGGATTGAAGTCTGTTATTGGCAATCTATTTGCCCATAGCTATAGGAAAGAATACTATGAATCAAAAAATGATGAAATATGCAGCACCAGGCAAAAACATCTTATCGTAGCTGAGCTGGCAACTTCCATTGATGTTAGTGGCTTAACATTCACTAGACGTAAAGGCATACAGGTCAAAGCGCCCAAAGAGCTAATGTCTACTAACCCACTGACTGATAGAGCAACCTATATTTCAAGAAATAAGAATACGGGTATTTTTCAAGAACACATTATTAAGTTTAAAAACGACAATAATATTTCGAAAAAGATTATTAATGATGAAACAGAAATACTCTTAAAAAAAACAGAAAATGACGAATTTGTTACCTATTATCCTCACAACACTAAGCCTGAAAGTCTGGAAAGACGGGTTATTGCAGATAAAAGAACTGGAATATTTCGATATGCAGACAGTGTTAGTTCAGAAGAATTGAACGTGGAGGTGATGAACGGTAAAAAGTTCATCAAACTTCATGGTAATAATTATGAACTACAGATGAACCGCAACCAACAGTATGCACTTGTTACAGAAAACACTTCAGGAATAAAAAAATATCTTCCCGTCTATATGGAGCCGCTGTCTAAAACCTGGTACCTAAAAACACATAATGAAAGTCCCGTTTTCAATAAAAGACAGGAGCAGCTCATTGATAGCTTAAAAGTCATACCGGAACAAGATAAAAGCTACTTTGCAAATGATCTGAAAGGAAGAATATTCGAAATCAGAAATGCTGGCGAAGATATTCATACAACTAATACGTTATATTCTGTAGTTGAAATAAACGGTCATATTGTCCCTGTAAAACAGAATGTTATTCCTGGTCATGGAGTACAGCATCATATCTATAACATAAAAAATGCTAATGATAAGAGCTATCCAATAGAATAGGATGGAAACAGATGGCTATTTGACGGTGCAACATCTCCTTATATATCAAAAGAGTTAAGAAAGAGAGTCAAAGCAGTCAAATATGATACTACTGAGAAAATAGATGCCAGTAACTTATCACCTACTGATCATCAAGGACTGAGGTGGGATAAATCTAATAATAGCTACTTCAAGATAAATCACAAGTTTTTCAAAATAAAAAAACAGGGTAATAGTGATAATAGATTTTGTATTAAAACAGATCAAGGAAACCATGTTTTACGTTTTAAAAATGGACGGTTCTATTCTGAAACAGCAGCTGAAAGGCTTAAAAATATACAGCAAGTTGGTTTAAGTGGTAGAAAGAGCAAAGCAGAGGCTCTCCCTTCTGAAGATCAAAATATACGCTCTAGACAATTAGAGATAGGTGAAGGAACAAGTGCTAGCTCAAGACCATTAGACATCCTTCAAGGGTTATTAGAAGGGCATAATTTTTGGCCAAATCAAGTAGACGGTGGCGGGATACCTATTACATCAAAAATAGGAGAAAAAATATGGTTTGGTACATATGGCGATCTTTTTTTTGATAAGTATGACCCTAATTATATTATAAAAAAGTTTACAAAAATAAACGAATATTTTTCCAGAAGAATTTTTTACAACAGAAGAGATTTTCAAAAACAGCGTTGAATATATAAGCAAGAAAGAGTCAGAACTTTTTCGTACATTTTATGCTGGAGAATCCTCAATGGTGTATACTGACAGTGATGGAAATCATTATAATAGAATGCTTAGAATTCCTGAGGAGCCATTAAAGTCAGTTCACGAAGGCTCTCTCCCAGTTGATGCAGTGGAAAGATATTTGGTTATGTGTAAGCAGCTGGAGCGTAAAGAAATTGTCCATGGAAATTTAAACTCTGCTAATATTATGTGGGATAAAGAAAGTAAGATTTTTTTTCCGGTAGAGTTCAGTGACATAAAAGAACCATTGGATCCAGAAAGCAACTTAGCTAAAAATATTGAAAAGGAGCACAGAAAAGTTATTGGCAAGATTAAAAGAAAAATTAATCCTTCCTTTATCGTCACAAGGTAAGCGGCTTTTTTCATGAGGTAGCAACCCGCTCACTCAAGTTTCACGATCCAAGATGTGCCAGCGACTCGCCATCAGCTTGTCGCAGCACTCAAAGCGTATCACAGTGAACAGCAATTAGCCTATGACTCATTTAGGTTTTTCTCTCCGTTCACTAAAGTTTTGTAATATAAAAAAATCTATCTCTATCAAAACAATTAAGGTAGTTTTTTTACTAAAAAACAGCTCTATTTAAGCGAAATAACCTTTTAATGATATGCTGACATAGCGCACTTTACTATAGCATTTATGAAACGTCTGATGGTCTATTGCTTGGTTAACTTTGCAACACCATGATCCTAGATATGTAATCCCTTTACTTTGTGGTAACAACATATTACTTTGATCATAATGCTCTTGCTTATTCCGAACTAAAATTCTTATACTGAATTTTCATTATTATTTTTCTATAGAGTCCCATGAGAGAATAGGAGAAGCAGTTGCCTAGTTTACGTCACACTCAACAAATACCATCTGTACCACTGCACAGTGGAGAATTTGATAAAAAATTACCTAATATGAGCGCGCAATACAACGATAGCAGTATTGATTTTTCCATCTATTCGGCGTTATTACAGGCTGCGCTACAATTTTCTCACACATTCTTCGATAAACCTCATAATTCTTCCCCGGAAGGAGTGAAAGAAAATCTACGCTCCAGTGCGGAGATGCTACAACAAGGAATTATAAAATATGGGAGTGTTCTCTCTGAAGATGAGAATATCCAAATACCAAACTATGAGACTGACATTAAGTCAGTCAACAATATAACCATTATAAAAGATGATTATACAAAATCCACTATTATTAACTCGTTAAAAAATTTTTTAATAGAAACCCACCAGTTAACCGAAGCGCAAGGTGAAGATTTTGAAACTTCTTTAATAGAAAAGGTTGCCAATCATCCGATATATATTGCCTCTGTAGAAATAGAAGAAGAAAAACCATTATCTAGAAAAAAAAGAATTTCCCTTGAAGAACATGAAAAAAGAATTGCAGACCATATTACGGAGAATTGTGCATTTGAACCAGAAATACTTAGAGCAGAAATTGTGGATGAAGGTGAGCTATTCATTCTTAAAGCACAGAGAGCACTTAATCCTTTTCGTATGGCTTATGATAACACGCCAAATCACGAACCTTTACCCATAGATAACTTTCTACATACAGTAGCGGATGGGGCAAATAATTTTTATAACATCATAACTATTGGAATGAAACCTTTTTTTAGCGAGCTTATTGCCAACTACTATAGGAAAAAGTACTATGACTTAAAAAATGATGAGATCTGCAGCAGCAGGCAAGCCCATCTTAATCTGGCTGAAGTGGCAACATTCATTGATGTTGGTGGCTTACCATTCACCAGGCGTGGAGGCAAACGGTTCAAAGCACCCAAAGAGCTAAACAACTCTAAGTCACTGCCTGATAGAGCAGCCTATATTTCAAGAAATAAGGGTACCGATGTTTTCCAAGAGCTCATTTTTAAAGTTAAAAGCAATAATAAGGTTCAGGAAGCTATTATTGACAATGGAAGAGATATACTCTTAATAAAAAAAACAGAAAACGGTGAATTTGTAACCTACCATCCTTACGCCACCCACCCTGATCGTCTGGAAAGGCGGGTTATTAAAGATGAAGAAACCAACATATGGAGATATGCAGACAGTTTTAATGCAGAACAGTTGAATGTGGAGATTATGGAGGGTAAAAAGTTCATAAAACTTTATGGTAATAATTATGAACTACAGATGAATAGCGCTCAACAGTATGTCATTGTTGCCGAACAGACTTCAGGAATAAAAAATTACATCCCCGTCTATATGGAGCCGCTGTCTAAAGCCTGGCACCTAAAAACCCATAATGAAAAAGCTGTTTTTAGTAATAAACAGATACAAATCATTAATAACTTAAAAGTTCTACCTGAACAAGATAAGAGCTACTTTGCAAATAATTTGAGCGGGGTAATATTCGAAGTTAGGGATAGTGGGGAACTCGTTTATACAAATCATGTGTTATACAGTGTGGTAGAGATGAATGGGAATATTGTCCCTGTAAAACTGGACGTTATTCCTGGTCATGGGGTAAAGTATCATATATATAATATAAAAAATGCTAGTGATAAAATACATTCAATAGAATGGGATGGAAATCGCTGGATATTCGACAAACCAACCTCTACTCATGTATCAAAAGAACTCAGAAAATCCTTTAAATCTGATGTTCATGAAAAAATAGATATGGGTCAATTATCATCACCCGATCATCAAGGGTTGAGGTGGGATAAAGCTAGTAATAGCTATCTCAAGATAAATAATAATTTTTTCAAAATAAAAAAACAGAGAGATAATGAAAATAGATTTTATATAAGGACAGATCAAGGACGCTATAATTTACGTTTTAAAAATGGACAGTTTCATTCTGAAACAATCGCTGAAAGGCTTAAAAATATACAGGAAGTAGGTTTAAGTGGTACAAATCACAGAACTGCAGAGAGTATCCTTATTGAACAAGCTGGTTTTAGTCCAAAAAAAGCAAAAAAGCTATTAAAACAGTATGATTTTCCAAAAACTGGGGTTTTTAGTTCTGATTCATTTGCTTTAAGTTTTGAACAACATGGTTCTAGTCCAGCATGGGCTGCAAGGTTTAAAAAGGGCACGCTAGATTTTCTCTTCAAAAAACCAGTCTATACTGTGGAAAAAATTAAAGAAAAATTAGGAGATAGAATAGGCTCTGGGGCCTCTGGTCACGTTTATTTGGATAAAGATAATAGTAATTATGTTATAAAAAAAATAGCATTAGAGGACGATCACTTTTTTTTAAGTCATGATGGAGATGCAGCCGCTGAGTATGTCTCTATCAGTGCTAAAGAGTCGGAACTATTCCGTCAATATTATGGGGAAGAATCATCCAAAGTTTACGTTGACACTAATGGAGATTGTTATAATAGAATGTATCGAATTCCTGGAAAAATCTTACGGTTAGTACCTGAAAACTCGCTTCCTCCTGATGCTGTAGAACGATACGTTGATATGATTGAAACTCTCAATCATGTGGATATTATGCATGGAGATTTACACGCTGGTAATATATTATGGGATCAAGAAACCAGTACATTTTATCCAATCGATATCAGTAACCACAAAGAAGCTTTTTTTAAAGGAAGTAAAAGTTTTAAAGATACTGAAAACGCTATCGATAGAAGAACTTGGAATAGTATTATTAACCAGATTACCAGTAAAATTAAAGTTTAATTGATTATGATACGTTAAGCAGCTTTTTACCTGGAGCGTGAAACCAACTCACTCAGGTTTCACGCTCCGGGCAGTGCTAGAGCGTCGCTACCAGCTTGTTGCAACGTTTAAAGCATGTCACAATAGTCAGTAGTTAGCCTGTGGCACCTTTAGGCGTTTGCTCTCCCTGCCCCGTTCACTATCAGCTGTGAAGCCGCTTCTGTCGGATCTGTCAGAAGCCTATTGAGTACGCTCTACCGGCCCCCATCAAGGAGTCATTGTGATACCCGTCATTGCTTTAGTCGGCCGCCCGAATGTGGGCAAATCAACGTTGTTCAATGCGTTAACGCGCTCACGAGATGCCCTGGTGGCTGATTTCCCAGGCCTGACTCGGGATCGGCTCTATGGTAGTGCCTTGTGGTGTGAACAGCCATTAATTGTCATTGACACCGGTGGTCTAGATGATCCAACAACACAGCCCACTGGGCTATCCGCTCACATGGGAACCCAATCTTTAAAGGCGGTGGAGGAGGCTGATCTCATTCTGTTTTTAGTGGATGGCCGCTGTGGGTTGACTGAGAGTGATAGTCGAATCGCTCAGCAACTGCGGCTACACAAAAAACCGATTGTCGTGGCAGTCAACAAAGTCGAGGGTTTAGATGAGCGTATCGCCGTAGCTGACTTTTATCGGTTAGGGTTGGGCGATAACCTACTCCCCATTGCCGCAGCACATCATCAGGGCATCGGAGATTTAATGCACTCGCTGGTCGCCTTGCTAACAGTTCAAGCCGCAAGGAGAGCGCCACCGGATCAGAACACCGAAGCGGCTATCGGCTCCAGCCCTACGGAGCACTCCGCTCCCCTAACACCAAAACCCACTGCCTCCACCGCAGAAGCGCTACCCGACACACAACCGAGTGCACCCCGTCCTGCCAGAGGCTCTCCACTGTATCCTATTAAGGTCGCTATCGTTGGACGCCCTAATGTGGGGAAATCTTTGCTAACCAACCGGATCTTAGGGGAAGAGCGTGTTGTGGTTTATGATCTACCTGGAACCACACGGGACAGCGTGACGATTCCCCTCCAGCGGCGAGGATGCCACTATGCCATTATTGACACGGCAGGCCTTCGACGCCGGGCTAGAGTGCATGAAAAGATAGAAAAATTCTCCATTGTGAAGACACTGCAGGCCATTGAACAGGCTCAGGTGGTCCTTATGGTGCTGGATGCCCATCAGGGGATCAGTGATCAAGATCTGTCACTATTGGGCTTTATCTTAGAACAGGGTCGCGCTTTAGTTCTGGTCGTGAACAAATGGGATGGCTTAGATCAAGCGGCTAAATCATCCGTTCAACAGAATTTAGAGCGGCGTTTGGCCTTTATCAATTTCGCACGGATCCATTTTATCTCTGCATTGCAGAATCAGGGAATTGCTAAACTATTTACCTCGATTACGGAAGCCTATCAGAGTGCTACCCGCTCCATCGGTACCAGCATCATCAACCGCATTTTGCAAGAAGCACAAAGGGAACATCTCCCCCCCTTGGTGCAAGGACGACGGGTAAAACTCAAATTTGCGCATTTGGGTGGCCATAACCCACCGACTATTGTGATCCATGGCAATCAACTTAATGCGCTTCCAGAGGCCTATCGTCGTTATTTGATAAACCGCTATCGGCAGGCCTTAAATATCATGGGGACCCCCATCGTATTGCAATTTAAAACCAGCGAAAATCCCTACGCGGATCGGCGTAACCCCTTGACGCTCACGCAGCAGCGGCAACGCCAACGCATTATACAATACCGCAAAAAACAGCAGCGCTAGCTAGCTTCTCAACTGCTGGGCAAAGTCTAACATCCGATTGAGGGGCTGCAAGGCCTGCTGTCGCACTACCGGGTCCAGCTCGATGGCGTGGGCCGCCCGATTGCCTTCTAAAGCATCCACCAGCGCAGGTAGGCTATTCAGTGCCATCCAAGGGCACAGAGCACAGCTGCGACAGCTGGCTCTCTCTCCAGCCGTCGGTGCTGCTAGCAAGGTTTTTTCCGGACAGGCTTGCTGCATTTTATAGAAGATGCCCCGATCAGTTGCAACGATCAGGGTACGCTGTGGCAGATGTTGGGTAGCTTTAATCAGCTGGCTTGTGGATCCAACAACATCTGCCTGAGCGATAACGCTGGCCGGTGACTCCGGATGGACTAATATGGCTGCCTCTGGGTAGAGTTGTTTCATCTGCTGGAGTGCACGCCCCTTAAATTCATCATGTACAACACATACCCCATGCCAGGAGAGTAGATCCGCACCGGTTTTTCGCCTTACATAATCACCCAGATGGCGATCGGGAGCCCAGAGGATCTTCTCACCTTGGCTATCGAGTGTGTCAATTAACTCCACTGCGATACTAGAGGTCACCACCCAATCAGCCAGTGCTTTGACAGCTGCCGAAGTATTTGCATACACCACTACAGTACGATCTGGATGTTGGTCGCAAAAATCGCTGAAATCAGCCGCTGGACAGCTCAAATCTAGTGAGCACTCTGCGGCTAACGTCGGCATCAAGACCTGTTTTTCCGGGCTTAAAATCTTAGCGGTCTCTCCCATGAAACGAACGCCCGCGACTAACAAAATCTCTGCTGGGTGTTGGCGGCCAAAGCGTGCCATCTCTAAAGAGTCCGCCACGCATCCTCCCGTCTCCTCAGCTAAGGCTTGCAGCACCGGATCGGTATAATAGTGGGCCACAATCACCGCATTGTGCTGCACCAATAACTGTTTGATTGCAGCACGATACTCTTGCTGCTGTTGTGCGCTCAGTGGTGCTGGTTTGGCAGGCAGTGCATAGGGGTGATCAAGGCAGATCGGCATGGGCTTCTCTTCAGTCAACCATGAAATAGTCAGGGCGCAAGTCTACAACCGAGCGCTTAGCCAGTCTACTGCCTTTAAACCACCATTAGCCGATGATCGCAAGCAGCCATAAAATCCTCCAGCACCCTCTTTATAGTGAGAAAGCTGAAGCACTGAATTTTGATTGCAAAAGGTCTTCTGCTGCAACCTTATCATCTACAAAGCATAGGGAAAGAGCAGATCATCCCAGCACCTTACTCATTTCCTTTTTTTGCCACACGTCACGCAACTCAATCGTACGATTAAAAACCAGTGCTTGCTGCTCACTAGAGTGTTGATCACGACAAAAGTAACCCAGCCGCTCAAATTGATAGCTCTGTTCTGGAGCGGCGTGCTGTAATGACGGCTCGACAAATCCTTGGCACTGTTTTAATGAGTCGGGATTCACCGTCGTTAACCACGCCTCTTCTGCAGCAGGATTAGCCACCGTGAACAAGCGATCATACAGATTAAAGCTGGCAGGCAGTGCTTGGTTGGCGGCCACCCAGTGGATCACACCGCGCACTTTGCCCTCTGAAGGATTGCGCCCTAAGGTCTCTGGATCAGTGGTACAGTAGACGACAGAGATCTCCCCGTTCACATCCTTCTCAACCCGGTGGGCAGTGATCACATAAGCATGGCGCAAGCGTACCTGACCGCCCAAGACTAAGCGCTTATAGTGCTTGTCAGCGCTCTCTTGAAAATCCGCACGCTCAATATACAGCTCACGCCCAAAATGGAGCTGCCGTTCTCCTAAGGCGGTTTGCTGGGGATGGTTAGCGATCAAGATAGACTCCTGGTGATCAAGGGGTAGGTTCTCAATCACCAGTTTCACGGGATCCAATATGGCCATCGCTCGAGGGGCGTGCTGGTTTAAGTGATCACGGACGCAGGTCTCTAATAGGCTAAGCTCTACTGTATTCTCCTGTTTAGTCACGCCAATCCGACTACAAAAATCACGGAGGGCAGCAGCCGGATAGCCGCGCCGCCTGACTCCAGACAGGGTGGGCATCCGTGGATCATCCCAACCCGTCACCACCTGTTCCGTCACCAATTGCTGTAACTTGCGCTTAGAGAGCACAGTATACTCTACATTCAAACGTGAAAATTCATACTGTCGTGGGCGATGAGCTATCGTAAGTTGGTCAAGAATCCAATCATATAAGCGCCGATTATCCTGGAACTCCAAAGTGCATAGGGAGTGGGTGATCTGCTCTAACGCATCGCAAATGGGGTGGGCAAAATCGTACATGGGATAGATAGTCCAGCTATCTCCAGTTTGGTGATGTGTGGCCTGTTTAATCCGGTAGAGCACTGGATCACGCATCACTATAAAGGGAGAGGCCATATCAATACGGGCCCGCAAACAAGCGCTACCCTCTGCATATTGGCCAACCCGCATCTGTTCGAATAACTTTAAGTTCTCAGCGATAGGACGAACGCGATAGGGACTGTTTTTTCCCGGCTCTGTTAAGGTTCCACGATGGTGACGGATGGCTTCTGGCGTGAGCTCATCGACATAAGCTACGCCCTGTTTAATCAACTCAATCGCATAGTGATAGAGCGCCTCAAAATGGTCCGAAGCATAGCGTACCGCTCCAGACCACTGAAACCCTAACCAGCGTACATCGTCTTGAATAGACTCCACATAGATCTGCTCCTCTTTGACTGGATTGGTATCATCAAACCGCAGATTGCAGGTACCCTGGTAGGTTTCTGCCAAGCCAAAATTTAAACAGATCGATTTTGCATGACCAAGATGTAGGTAGCCATTAGGCTCTGGCGGAAAACGCGTTTGCACTGTGGTGCAGCGCTGGGCAGCTAAATCCTCTTCAATGATCTGCTGAATAAAATGGGTTGATGTTGGTTGGGCTAGGCTCATTGGCCAAAATTCCTTGCTGACGCGACTCAAAGGAGACATCTTCTTACAAGCCTTATGCCTTTAGCAACCCCGGAACCGCATAAAAACAGGTGATCTCTTCTTTGAAAAATGGCTCCACCCTGTTTACTCCAGGTAAGTCGCTAAGTGAGTGCTATTGACCAATGCTTGTTCCGTAGTAACCAACCTCTTAAACGGTTCCTACCGAACCTTGGAGCATTGAGTAGACGGCTATCCAGATAGCCTCAAACCAGCTATAATGCTGCACCTATCGTACAGCAATTGAACATTTTTTAAGGATTAGCTCGCTTAGCAACAAGCCTAATCACAGCGTCTCTGAATGAGACAAATGAGCGCTCATCACGGCCCATTTTCCTCAGTGTGAGGTGTCGGTGCCTCCAAGACTCTCGAGAACGATTTAATAAATAATTTTATCAATTTATTGTAATATCACGTTAACGGATTCTAAACCTATCGCTTAAACAACTGCGGCGCACTCTCTGCTGAGCATCTTTTTTAGCGATCTATTAACCTTATACAACTTGCCTACTGCTATGGACGGCTTTATAACAGGATATTTATGCTTGATTCACCTTTGCTGCTCATTCTCGGTTTTGCTTTCGCCGCTGGTTTTATCATTCAACGCATTGGTTTACCCCCATTGGTTGGCTTCTTACTGGCAGGCTTTGGCCTGCGTGCTTGTGGGATTCACAGTTTTCACCTGTTAGAAGAGCTTGCAGAGCTTGGGGTCATTATCCTGTTATTTACTATCGGCTTAAAATTAGATGCCCGCTTACTAGTCCGGCGTGAAGTCTGGCTCGGATCCACCGGATATGGCTTACTGAGTGTCATCACCATCACACTATGCTTGGCACTGTTCAGCAACTTAAAGTTGCCATTACTTTGCCAATCAACCTTGAATCAGTGGGGAATACTCGCCGTGGCCCTCAGTTTTTCCTCCACGGTTTTGGCTATCAAAGCGCTACAAGTCAAGGGTGAAATCAGCAGTACCTATGGCCGATTATCACTCAGTTTCCTGGTAATTCAAGATCTATTGGCGGTTCTATTTTTAACACTTGCTACCGGTGAGAGGCCCTCCTACTGGGTATTGGCACTATTTTTGCTACCGCTGGCTCGCCCACTGCTGTACCGTTTGCTGAGTGCTTTAGGTCATGATGAGATCCTCGTGCTCGGTGGTATAACTTTAGCCCTGCTCCCTGGGGCAGCACTTTTTCACTTCTGTGGATTAAATACTCATCTAGGGGCGCTTGTCATCGGCCTACTATTAGCTCCACATGCACGAGCCTCAGAGCTCTCAAAATCCCTATTTAGTATCAAGGAGCTGTTCCTAGTCAGCTTTTTTGTGCAAATTGGCCTAGCAGAATCCCCAACCTGGCAGAGTTTCAATATCGCGCTGCTGCTTCTGTTGCTCCTTCCAGTCAAAGGAGTTCTCTATTATATCGTGGTACGGTGCTTCCGCTTTCGAGTGCGCAGCAGTTTACAAACTGCTATTACGCTCTGTAACTTCAGTGAATTTGGGTTGATCGTCGGCAATATTGCCGTCAAACAGGGTCTACTAGACAACCAATGGTTACTGGTACTAGGGCTGACAACAGCACTCTCCTTTCTAGTAGCCGCACCACTTAACCAGTTAACTGATAAGATCTACATCATACTGTCACGCTGGGGAGCTCGAGACCATAACGATAGATTACGCCCAGAAGATAAGCTCATAGACACCGGCCCTGCTCAAGTTTTGATCCTTGGCATGGGGCGTATCGGTGCCTGTGCTTACGATGAGTTACGCCACCGATATGGAGAGGTGATTTTAGGCGTTGAGCTCACATCGGAGAGCATTCCTCGTCATAGTAGCCTAGGCCGTAATGTGATCGTTGGAGATGCCTCCGATCCCGATTTTTGGCAACAGATCCTTCCTCAATCAAAGCTTCGGTTAATTCTACTGGCTATGCCCCGTTGGCGTGGGACCCAGTTGACACTGCAACAGCTGCGTCGACATGCCTTCAGTGGCCGTATTGCCGCTATAGCCCAGTTCGAAGATGAGATGCTGCCACTACAAGAATCAGGGATCGATGCGACCTTTAACGTGTATAGTGAAGCGGGGTGTGGTTTCGCTCGCCATGTCATGACAGCGCTCAATACAGATCACTTACTGTCAGTAACCATTAATCAGCAAGAGCTCGCTGAAGAGGGTAGCACCGCTGACTAATTCTATCGGAGCAAGGCGCTAAGTGCTGGAAATAGCCGATCTGGTTATGGCAAATTGATCACCACGGATGCAAAAAACAGTTGACGCTCAGACTCTAGATGCGCATAATTCGGCCCTCAGTATCTCATGACAATAACCAGTAAACAGTTATTCCGGCTACGTAGCTCAGACGGTTAGAGCACAGCACTCATAATGCTGGGGTCACAGGTTCGATTCCCGTCGTAGCCACCACTTGCGGGAGTGGCGGAACTAGGTAGACGCACCAGATTTAGGTTCTGGCGCCGTAAGGTGTGTGAGTTCGATTCTCACCTCCCGCACCAGCTTTTTTAAGGGTTGAAGTATAGGCGCTTTGGGGTGTAGCCAAGCGGTAAGGCAGCGGGTTCTGATCCCGCCATGCCCAGGTTCGAATCCTGGCACCCCAGCCATCAGCGCCTCCAGTCAGTTATTGGGGTGTAGCCAAGCGGTAAGGCAGCGGGTTTTGATCCCGCCACGCCCAGGTTCGAATCCTGGCACCCCAGCCATCAGTTTTAACCTCATCTATTCTGATTTATCTCAAAACGGGTGACCTGCTTATGCCAGATACTGTTGGTAAGAACTCAACCTCCCTTTTCAGGCAATACTCCTAAGGCATAGTTTAGCGCCGCCTGTTTCAACAGTGGCCACTGCGCAACGCTGCTCAACACCCGCTTGCGGATCCAAGGCAGAGGTGCTCGTTGAGTGCTAAAGCTTTGATAGATCAGATCCATTGCGCTCTGCATCAACCGATTATCATGCTGGCGCAGCTGCTGGTAATACTGTAAAGGCGCTTCTAAGCTGCTCTCCTGATCTAACGCACTGAGTGGACTCAACACGCTGAGTAGCGCCGCTACGTCTCGAAAACCAAGGTTAGCCCCCTGCCCAGCCAATGGATGTATAGTGTGGGCAGCATCGCCAATCAATACCAATCCTGGCAGGGTGTAGCGTACTGCATGCTGGCGCTCTAACCGAAATACTTGCGCCGCCATTGCGGCAACGCCTCCTAGGCGTTCAGGGTAGGCCTGGTGAATGGCTTGAGTCAATTGTGGTAAAGGGAGAGCCTTTAAGTAACGAATCTGGGCTGGCGAATCATACCAAGCCAATGATGCCCAGTGACCTGTTAATGGCAAAAAAGCGCGTGGCCCACTGGGATAGAAGCACTGCCATGTGATCGCCTGCTGCGGCTGCTCCGTCTGTACCGTAATGAGCAGACACTGCTGTTGATACTGCCAGCCACTCATGCCAATGCCGGACTGCCGACGAACCGCTGAATCTCTGCCATCAGCGCCGATGACTAGTGAGGTCGTGAGCTGCCTGCCATCACTCAACCGCAGCTGCCAGCCCACTTTAGATCTGATCAGCTGTTGTAGTGTCACTGGAGTATATAGTGTCAGATTCTGATCTGTATCCAGCTGCTGCCACAGTCTGTGCTGCAGCAAGCGATTCTCAACCATATAGCCCAGGTTAGGCTCCTCTATACTTTCCGAGGAGAATGAGAGTATAGAGGAGCTACCCTGCTCCCAGACAGCCACCTGACGGTAAGGGGCACTCCGCAGGGCAGTCAACTTATCCCAGGCCCCTAGACGCTCTAAGAGTGCCACCGAACCGCTTCCTATGGCTGAAATGCGACTACCCGGAGGAGTAGCAAGAACAAAAGGCTGAGGCATCTGCGCTTCCAACAGTGCTACCGACCGTCCCTGTTGTGCCAAACCCAATGCTGTCGTTGCACCGATCAAGCCTCCACCTACCACGATACATTCGTAATACGTCATGCTGTTGTCGCCTCTAACATTTGTCCAAGCAAACGATTACAATATATGACACTCCTCCCATTGTGCATGCGAGTCAATACCCGTTTAGCGAGTACCACCATGACCAAAAAGCTTTACATTAAAACCTGGGGTTGTCAGATGAATGAGTATGATTCGTCAAAAATGGCAGACATACTAGCGCATGTCCAGGATTATCAATTAACGCCTGAGGCTGAAGAGGCAGATCTCCTACTCTTAAATACCTGCTCTATCCGTGAAAAAGCCCAAGAGAAGCTATTTCATCAATTAGGCCGCTGGCGGCTCCTAAAGCAGCGGCGCCCGGAGTTGATCATTGGTGTTGGTGGCTGTGTCGCCTCGCAAGAGGGCGAGCAAATCCGCCAGCGGGCCCCCTATGTAGATATAGTTTTTGGGCCACAAACACTGCACCGCCTGCCTGAACTGATTAAACAGGTGACTAGCGAGCGACGAGCCGTCGTAGATATTAGCTTTCCTGCCATCGAGAAATTCGATGCACTCCCTGCCCCTCATGCCAAAGGTCCCACCGCTTTTGTCTCTATTATGGAGGGCTGTGATAAATACTGCACCTATTGTGTGGTCCCCTATACACGAGGCCCTGAAGTCAGCCGGCCGGCTGACGATATTCTGTTTGAGATCGCCCAATTGGCGGAACAAGGCGTCCGTGAAGTCACTTTATTGGGGCAAAATGTTAATGCCTATAGGGGATTGCATCATGATGGATCGCTCTGCTCATTTGCTGAATTACTGCGGTTAACAGCCGCTTTAGAGGGCATTGATCGGCTGCGCTTTACCACCAGCCATCCGATTGAATTTACCGACGATATCATTGCTGTCTACCAAGATACCCCAGCCTTGGTCAGCCATCTCCACTTGCCAGTCCAGAGTGGCTCTGATACCATTTTACAACTCATGCAGCGTACGCATACGGTAGAGCAGTATAAAGCAACCATTCGTAAACTACGTCAGGTCAGACCAACAATTCAGATCAGCTCCGATTTTATCGTGGGCTTTCCAGGAGAGGGAGAAGAGGAGTTCCTGCAAACCTTACAATTAATTAAAGAGATCAATTTTGATCTCAGCTATAGCTTTATCTTTTCACCAAGACCGGGGACTCCAGCAGCAACCCTATCTGATAACGTCAGCCTGGAACAGAAAAAACAGCGACTACACCGTCTGCAACAGATGATTAACCAGCAGGCCCTGATCACGAGCCGCCAAATGCTAGGCACCCACCAGTGGATTTTAGTCGAGGGGCCCTCCAAGAAAAACATTATGGAGCTGACGGGTCGTACGGAAAATAATCGTATCGTCAACTTCCTCGGAGAACCTAAAATGGTCGGGCAATTTGTTCAAGTCGCGATTACCGACGTCTACACCAACTCACTGAGAGGCCGTGTGATTACACCGACAGTACCGCTGAATCAACGAACTCACTAACCACGTTATCATGTCCCATATCCTACTTGATTTACAGATTGCCTGCCGTGATCCCCTGGGATTACCCACTATCGACAATTTTCAGCATTGGTTACAGGCGACCCTAAATCAGCACCACCACGATGCTGAAGTGACCCTGCGGCTGGTGGATGAAGCGGAAAGCCAGCAGTTGAATAAAGATTACCGCGGAAAAGCATATCCAACCAATGTGCTGGCCTTTCCCTATGATACAGCAGTCGTTCTCTCTCCTCGCCTGCTCGGGGATCTGATCATTTGTCGTCAAGTCGTTGAACGCGAAGCCTGTGAGCACCAGATCCCTTTAATGGCCCACTGGGCACATATGGTGATCCATGGCTGCTTGCATCTACTCGGTTATGACCATGACGCTGATCCAGCCGCAGTCAAGATGGAGTCTCTAGAGGCTAATATTTTACACACCTTAGGTTATGCCAATCCCTACCGCGGTGAAACCACACCACTGGATCCATCCCAATCCTATGAATGATCAACCAGCTGATTCGTCCCCCCCTCCTAAACGGGGGGTATTCGCCTCCCTCTTTAACCATCTATTCCGTGAAGAACCTAAGGATCGCAACGATCTGATTGAGTTGATCCGTAACTCAGAACAGAACGATCTGATTGATGATGATACCCGTGACATGTTAGAGGGAGTCATGGCTATCGCTGAGCTGCGGGTACGAGATATCATGATTCCGCGTTCGCAAATCGTGGCGCTCAAACGCCAGCAATCGCTTGAGCAGTGCCTGGATGTGATTATTGAATCAGCCCACTCCCGTTTCCCGGTGCTGAGTGAGGATAAAGCTCATATTGAGGGCTTGTTAATAGCCAAAGATCTCCTGCCCTATATTCGACGTGATGCTAAGCCCTTTGCTCTTGAGCAACTACTCCGCCCAGCAGTTGTCGTGCCAGAGAGCAAAAGGGTCGAGCGCATGCTCAAAGAGTTTCGTTGCCAGCGTTATCACCTTGCCATCGTTGTCGATGAATTTGGTAGCATCTCCGGACTGGTGACCATTGAAGACATTTTAGAACAGATCGTTGGCGACATCGCTGATGAGTATGATGATAATGCTAATGAATCGGTTATTCGCCAACTCAACGATCACACCTTTTCAGTGCCCGCCTTAACCCCTATTGAGGATTTTAACGAAGCGTTTAATGCCCATTATCCGACCCAAGAGGTCGATACGATTGGCGGATTAGTGATGCAGGCCTTCGGCCATCTGCCAACCCTGGGTGAAACCATCTCGATTGCGAATTTTCACTTTAAGGTCACGCGAGCAGATAGTCGCCATATTATTCAGCTTCAAGTAACCCGCCCGTGCGCCAAAAAAAACAACAAAGGTAAAAAGCACTCTACTTAATGACACGTCTCTCTCAACTCTCCCTGTGGCGTGCTGGACTACTAGCCGCTCTGCTGGGCGCAATGGGTGTTCTTGCCTTTTCACCCTATGAGTGCTGGCCAGCAGCACTCATAGCCCTGGTCGCTCTATTAGGCCTGACACTCAACCGCTCCCCTGGCCAGGCTGCTACACTCGCTTTTGCTTGGGGGATGGGGTTCTTTGGCTGTGGCTTAGGGTGGATTTATCACTGTATTGAGCAGTTTGGTGGGCTCCCTAGAGTGTTCGGGGTGCTGTTGATGCTGCTCCTCATCGCCTACTTAGCGCTCTATCCTGCGTTATTTGCGGCCCTACTGGCACGGCTATTTCCGCGCCCGACTGCTGCCCGTTTACTCCTAGCTGCGCCCGCCCTCTGGCAGCTCACCGAATGGTTTCGAAGCACCCTACTGAGTGGCTTCCCATGGCTGCAATGGGGCTACACTCAGATTAACGGACCATTAGCCGGATTGGCGCCACTCGGAGGAGTCAACCTTATTACCTGGGTGCTGATCGCCTTAAGTGGCCTAGGGTGTTGGGTTTGGTTTAATCAGCGTTGGTCGATGCTCTGGTTACTGCCGCTGGGGTTACTCCTAAGCTATCCATTGCGCGACTATCCTTGGGTCCAGCCGCTGCCTGAACGCACCACCACGGTGGCCCTCGTCCAGGGCAACATTGCCCAGTCGCTAAAATGGCAACCGGAACAGCTACAGGCTACCCTACAGCGCTATTGGCAACTCACCGCGCCCTTGTTAACAGAGGCGAAAGTGGTTATTTGGCCAGAGATGGCCATTCCAGCGACTGATCTCAGTCAGCAGGCTTTTTTAAAAAATCTCGCACAACACTTAAATCCACATCAGAGCTTAATCACAGGGATTAGCCATCAAGGCAGTGCAGATGATTACTTTAATACACTATTGGTGCTCACTGGATCACCTGTGGGAGAAACCACACCTTATCGCTACTATCATAAGCATCATCTGGTACCTTTTGGTGAGTTTGTGCCACTGGCTTCACTGCTGCGCCCCTTAGCGCCGCTGTTTAATCTGCCGATGTCCTCATTTGGCCGAGGCTCCTATCAGCAACCGCCGCTGCTCGCTGCTGATCGCCAGTTTACCCCAGCCATCTGCTATGAAATTATTCTAGGAGAGCAGATCCGCGCTAATTTTTCCAACGCTACTGATTTTTTACTCACGGTCTCTAATGATGCCTGGTTTGGCGATACAAATGGCCCTTGGCAGCATCTGCAGATGGCACAGATGCGGGCATTGGAACTCGGGCGCCCACTGCTCCGCGCGACCAATACCGGCATTACGGCTATCGTAGAGCCCCAAGGAGAGATCACGGCTCGGCTACCCCAATTTGCCCCGGGAGTATTACAGGCGACCTTTATTCCAACCACAGGCTTAACCCCCTATGCACGCTGGGGCGCTGCCCTCGTATGGTTGCTCAGCACAGTCAGTTTCATCACCGCCTGCTGCCTCGCACTGTTCCGTCCTAAAAGCAGTAGCTTATAAACCGAACTTCACCATCGTCCTAAACGGCGGTTTGAGAGAGATGAGTTGTCTCTCGTGCCCTTTTATGGCGCACCTCAAGGATGATATTACTGTTAGCTAGCCGATCGATCTGCTGATCGATAGCCTCGGTATTGGAATGATCTAAAGCAGAATCCCATTCGTCCAGTAATAGCAGGCTCTCTTGGCGGTTTGCTAAAATTGCTTGAAGGATCTGACAATGTTGCTCTCCGACTGAACCATTCACCGCTTTCGTGCCAAGCACAATACCCGGTCCCCATAGAATGGCCTCTGGGGTGTTCTGTTTAATCAGCCTCAACAGCGATGATTTCCCGCTCCCATTGCCGCCAGTGATCAGAAACCTGCCCTGACGCAGGTGAGGAGTCGTCAGATGCTCCAGCAAGGTCGCTGGGGTCCAGTGCTGATTGGTGGGCCCTTGCAGGCAGTGAATAATGATACCTTGGGAGTTTAATCCATGAGTCAATGGCTGTTTAGGAAGATGAAGCACGAACTGCTCAAGATTGTTGAGTTTGTTGCTTAAGGAAATAATATTACTGATGCTGCTACAAAACGCATGGGTGTTCTGTAGTAGCTGTAACGAGCGTGGCAATATCGCCACCAATGCTCCCAGCAGTGCTGGATGATGACTCACCTGTTGCTGAACCACCAGAATGATGATGGGGATGGTGATTAAAATAGGCGCACAGCTAAACAGTTCCCCAATTAACTATAACAGTGACTGTTTTATTCCTTAAAACCTCAGAAGGTCCATGAAGTTTTGTCTCTTGTTGCCTTAAAAATCGACTTCTTGCTAGGAGAATTTCTGTCGCCACAATAATACTATGAAAAACCTTATCAAGCGGGCGTCGTTGATTTAAATGAGCTAAAATATAGATATCTCCCTTCAGCTTATTTATAAGTAGGACACTGCTTTCTGCAGCACCTACTGTAATACTACTGAATAAAATCATAAAAGCAATATTTTTTTGGTCATTGGTCTAGGAGAGTCAGAATAAGAGAACCCAGATTTTAATTACAAAATAGCATTTATTGATTAATATTTTTAAAAATTATGTTTACAATTAATGGTATTTACAATAACATTAAAGACTCATTGAGTTTTTAATAAAATAGTAAGCTTACTATTACAGTGTAAAATTAATTTCAATTTGTCTATATGAGGCCCTTTAAAATGCAACCGCTAAGAGTTTTAGTAACCACTCTCTCTATCATTTTTTTTTACAGTACAGCCTTAGCCTCTTCTTTTCAGAAAACTGATAACAAAATTTTATTTGAAAATGAAACTTGGTTTGGAGAGATCTCTCCTGCTACCCTTTCAGTACGTGCTAGTAAAAAGAGTGAAAAACAGTTGAGGCTACTCGCGGATACGCCTATGACTTTTGGAACAATAGGTGATTTAGTCTGCGATCAACAGACTGCTAGTTGGAGCTATCCTGATCATCGCATGAAAATTAATTTATCGATGCAAGGAGAACGACTTGTTTTTCGTATAGAGAGTGAACAAGAGCAATCTTTAGTTTTTCCAAGAACTGGACAACTGCCCGAGAGCCAAGCCATTATCTATCCCAGTAGTGAGGGATTATTTATACCGCAACAGGATAAATTTTGGCAAAAACAACTGGTTGATTCTCAATTAGAGGTCAATGAATCTCTCTCCATGCCATTCTGGGGGCTCTACTGTGAGTCAGATTCAGTGGCCTATATTTTGCATGATGATTTAGATAGTACATTACAGTTTAAAGTATCTCCAGATGAAAAACTCTATGTACAGCTAGAGCATCAATTTTCTAAAGTTGGTAATAATCCTATTCCTCACTTTGAATTGAGTATGACACTCAGTGAGAAAACACCTATTGCACCAGCGACTGAATACAAAAAATATTTATTATCAACCGGAATGCTGAAAAATCTACGAGAAAAAGCTTTAAGCAATAAAAATATAGAAAAATTATATGGGGCACTGCATATTTATCTTTGGGGAGATGGTAGAACGCAAGAGGCTATTGATAAGCTTTACGCACTAGGTTTAAAAAGTTTATGGTTGGGTTATGACCAAGATCCCCGCAATAAAGAGAGCCATTTGGTGTCAAAAGAGCTCATCAAACACGCGACCAGTTTGGGATATTTGGTTGGTCCTTATGACTCATTTCATACTATGGAGAAGCCTGTAGGCGCTAGATCGATTAACGCCATCTTTCCTAATCATTACCCTAAATCTTGTATCCTGAATAAAGATGGTAAAGTCAATGTTGGTTTCGGTGGTGTTGGATGTCATCTTAGTTCAGCAGCCATGGTAGCAGAACAGCCTAAAAATAAAACCATCTATCAGCGAATAGAAAATTTTGTAACGACCGGTATTAACTCCTATTTTCTTGATTGTGATGCTACCGGAGAGCTGTTTAATGATTACTCACCGATTCATCCAATGACTAAAAGCCAAGATCGAATGAATCGGCTTGAAAGAATGGATTATCTAGCAACCGCTAAAAAATTAGTACTGGGATCAGAAACCGCTGCTTGGTGGGCAGTGCCCCATGTCGCTTTTGCTCATGGTAACTTTTCTGTGCATAATGCTATCCATTGGAAATTTACAAAAAATACCCAGGAGTATGGTAGATATTGGCCTGCTGCTAGGCCGGAGTTTTTCTTTAAACCGGTCAATGCGCCTAGTGATTATATTAAAGCACGATATGAACCTAGCTATCGAGTACCTTTATTCCAGACGGTCTTTCATCAATCTATTATTACAACTGATCGGTGGGAAATTTCTCACATGAAAATTATCAATGCTATCAAAAATAGAGAATTGTTAGAACTCTTATATGGCGTACCATCTATATGGAATTTAGATTTACTAGACATCAATAAATACGGAGATAAGTTAAAGAAATTATACCAATTTTTTGCTCCCATCCATACAGCCATTGCTAGCGAAGAGTTAAAAGAGTTTAAGTGGTTAGATGATAACCGACAAGTACAGCAGACTACTTTTGGCAAAAAAATACAATTGACCGCTAATTTCTCTGATAAATTGTATGATTCGATTAAGCCTCACACGATACGAGTGTTGTGGTTAGAGAGTCAGCTAAAACAGGATTATGCACCTTAATCAAATTCGGGATCAGTAATACGAACGCAAATTAAAAATTTTAGACGCTCGTTGACAGGTCATTGACCTGTCATTAAATTTCTTATAGATAGATCTCCATTTTCCAAGCTGCTTCGGCAAGTCACGCCAATGGCATCCTATACACACATCCGATAGAACAGCTCCATCAACTTCCAACCGAATATCGGGCTTGTCATAAGTTCCCTCTTGAAGCATAATAATTTTTATCTGCGATCCTTGCTAATCCATGAGCGTTAAGCGATGAACCTTCAACACGGCTATCATCCATTGATCCCTCTGCGGACAGCTCACTTTACCCTCACCGCTCTGGATAAGTCCCAGAAAAGTGGACTACAGGCCGATACCCTACTATTTCAGGTAGCTCTGACCGGCCAACAGAGCATCCTCGGGTTTGCTCAGGCAGGATCAACTCTTTATTATCAAAGCTTATCGCCTTCATCTCCCTTAAGCGAGATGGCAGAGCTGCTCAACGCTCTGTTAATTTTCTCGTTTTTTGTATTGAACAAGAGTGCAGTCCAGCTGCCAAGTCAGCCAGATAATCCACTGGCTGAGGCCTGGTCTACTTTAGAACTTCCGGGAACAGTGGAGCAGATCACTGGGAAGCTGTGGGTAGTGCTGCAACGTGCCGATTTTTATCAGCGTTACCTCATCACTACGATGCCCTTGACGTTGGCAGTAGTCGCGCTGTTACTGCGCGCCGATGGCGCTATTCTATTGTCACATCCGCCAGCTCATCAACGAGCGATCTCATCTTGGGAGTTACCGGGTGGCAAAGTTAACTCTGGTGAGTCACCTGCCATCGCCTTAGTGCGTGAGCTGCAGGAGGAGCTAGGGATCACTGTATCCCCTGCTAGCCTGAGGCCACTCTTATTTGCTACCGACTGCTTCTTACAACAGTCGCTATTAGTACATTTTTACTTAGTCATGGATTGGGATCACGAGCCCATGGCACAAGAGCAGCAAACACTGGCCTGGGTGCTTCCAGAGCAGATCCATCACTACCCTATGCAGGTTACCCATCAGGTGGCTTTTTATCAGTTGGCAGTCCTGCTTGGGCGCTACTCACTCAAGTGGTCACAGTACGCTGAATGGGGGCCGGTTGAGCGTGTTATGTAGTAATAACCAAACGTTCAAATTGGCGCTCCGCCCCTGAAGTCAATTGCTTAATAAACCGAACTTGACCATTTTCCTGAATGCCATCATCCCTCCAGCCAAGATGCCGATAAAAGCCCTGTGCTCTCACTTGAGGATTCCGATCAGTCAGCAACCAACTCTCTTGACAGCCTTGACTCAATAGCCACTGTTCTGCCTCTTGCATAAGCAGCCGTCCTAATCCTTTTCCTTCGTAATCAGGTCGAACAAACAGCGCGAAAATGGTTTTTTCAGTGGCATTGGCCATAGAAAAGGCCACAATTTTACCACCGAACTCAACCACCAAACCTCGTCCCGCACCTTCTAGCATGCTAGGAAGTGTTTCTTGGGTAATGTTCAATTGAGCTAGCTCTTCCATAGACAGGTGGTTTTCTCGCACGCTGGTCCTTACCTTTAACATGGCGGGGATGTCAGCGGGTACTACCAGGCGAATGTGGAAGGGGGAGTGATTCATCAATCAATAGAGCCTCGCTTTTGGTGAGTCGACCAGCCCCTCAGTATCAGAGTTGTTGGCAAGTGATTGCATTGAAATGCTGCAGGATGGTATCACGGCGTCCCAATATGGCATTTAAATGAGCGTCCGATAAGCAGTCACTCCCCGTGGGGGTGGCAGAAAAAATCTGTTTTAGTCGATCTAGCGTTAATTTTTCTAAGGCCGCCCTGCTGCCTTCTGGGCAGCGTGGGGTATACGAGCGAACAAAACCATCATCGAAAGCATGGTACTGCCGCCACAGGCTGTTGCGATAGATCACATAGCGTGATCGCTTTCCATACCAGTTAAACGAGCGATAAAATTCATCAGGAAGAGGCTGACCAAAGAGTTCGCTCAAATTCTCTTTTGTCGGGTTCTCGACAGTTTTTGCCTGATCGAAAGGGAACGGTCGGTCATGGTCATCTGAATCGCCCAGCTGCCCACTGGAGAGAACTCTCACAAAGGGGAGTTCTCCATATTGAACCTGTTGAAGATTAGCAATCCCTGCATTATCGATAGCAATCGGATAAGACCTCTCTCCCCCATCTTTGAACAGTAATAAGTTATGCGGGCCGGTGTCCCACTGGCCAAAAACAAAGTAAAAAATCTTTAAACGATCGAGGTCGTCCTCATGGACATCCTTTAAAAATTGCTTATATTCATCATCTATTAACAGATCGCTTTGAGTTTTAATAAACAACTGTAGTGATCCCTGCTCACCATCAATTGTACGGAGTACCGTTGGAGGAACATAGGGAAAACCCAGCTCTACGGAAGCGCGATAGGCCGCCACTTCAACATAAGCGGTCAGATCTCCCGCTGGTTCTGGTTTAAACACAGCAGATAATTTATTATCTAGCTTGACCAACCACACATTATTATCGAATTCTGCTCTTTTACCTTCTCCAGATAACACCTCCCGCATCGACTTTTTTTCAATCACTGCTCCCTCTTTTAATAATTTCGTGACTTTCAAATTAGCATCAGGAGTCTGCCAGCGTGAGGGATGCTCGAAATCGCACGCTACTTGAGCCGGAGAATCGTTGGGGTTCATTTGATCTTCCAAATAAAATAAACAAAATATTAATTTTATTATAACAAAAAATAGAGTCTTCGACCTAACCGCAGCAATCTATGCCCGCTTATACAGTGAAAAGAGGCAGCTACCCGATCAACTTTACGCTGATTTCTTAAAGGATAGGCCGAGCAATACAGCACACCCCAGACAAATGGCGCTGTCAGCTACATTAAAGGCGGGCCAGTGCCAGCCTGCCAGATGCAGATCAATAAAATCGATAACCGCACCATACTGCAGACGATCACTGAGATTGCCCAGCGCGCCGCCGATCACCAAAGTATGGGCCAGATTGAGCGAACGCTGGGTGGCCGACTGCCGTGCCAAAGTGATCAATAGCGCCCCACATACCAGTATGGCGGCACTGGATAATAACCACTGGCCCGAGGATGTGGTAGCCAATAGGCTGAAAGCTGCCCCTGGGTTTTGCACATAAACCCAATTGAGCCATGGCAGACAGTAGCGCACCTCATGCAAAGCAAAGTGCTGCATAATCCACTGCTTACTGAAATCATCAAGCATCCAAACCAGCAGAGCAACCCATAACCACCGCAAACCTGTTGCCTGATCCTGTTTCAACCATGCTAGTAACCTCATTAGGCAAAGCGCCGGCTTTCACCCGCCCCCTGCACATTGCTATAGCAGCGTTGACACAGTGTACTCGCTTCTCCCAGCTCATCTGCAGCCACTGGATCTGTGGTGTAGTGCCAGCAGCGTGGACATTTGCTGCCCTCAGCGGGCGTGACTTTAATAAAGAGTCCAGGCAGAGTCGTAGGTTGTAGCGTACTATCAGTGGGTGGTGCAGTGATGATCACGACCTGGGCCTGTGAGGTGATCAAGAGAAAGCGCAACTCCTCCTCTAAGGCCAATAACACTTCAGCCCACGGCGCTTGGGCATAGAGCGTCACTGACGCGACCAAGGAGCCGCCGATCAATTTTTTCAATCGTGACTGTTCCAGGGCGGCATTGACTGCATCACGGATCGTCATCAGCTGAGACCAGCCCTTATCGTCTAAAATCGGATGGTTCACTGTAACCGCAAGATCTGGATACCAACGCTCCACCAAAACCGAGCTACTGCGTGTGCCCGGCAGATGCTGCCACATCTCCTCCGCAGTAAACGAGAGAATCGGTGCTATCCAACGAACCAACGCCTCAGCAATATGATAGAGCGCCGTTTGACAGCTGCGACGTGCCAGGCTGTCAGCACGCGCTGTATATTGTCGATCTTTAATAATATCAAGATAAAAAGAGCCCATCTCTATTGAGCAAAAGTGCATCAATCGCTGTACTACCAGATGAAAATCATAGCGTTCATACGCAGCAACAATGCTCTCCTGCACCTGTTGGGCCCGGGCCACTGCCCACTGATCCAGAAGGAGCTGCTGGGCTGGCACTACCTGGTGTTGCTGAGGATCAAACCCGTTTAAATTAGCCAATAAAAAGCGCGCAGTATTGCGGATTCGTCGGTATTGATCGCTCATACTGGGTAAAATACTCGGTGAAAAGTTCATTTCGGCCCGGTAGTCAGTGGCCGCCACCCAAAGCCGCAGTACATCAGCCCCTGAGCTCTCGACGATCTCCTGCGGGCTGATCACATTGCCCAAAGATTTAGACATCTTATGCCCGTTCGCATCGACCGTGAAGCCATGCGTCAGTACCTGCCGATAGGGCGCTTTGCCGTAGGCTGCTGTGGCCAGAATTAGCGAGGACATAAACCAGCCACGGTGTTGATCAGAACCCTCAAGGTAGAGATCGCTCACCTCATTACCACACTCCGACCGCTGGGCGATCACGGTGGTCTGGGTCGCGCCGGAATCAAACCAAACATCTAAGATATCCGCCGACTTATTGTAATCCTTCGCCTCATCGCCGAGCAGTTCCGCGGTATCTAGTGACCACCAGGCAGTGATCCCCTGCTTCTCGACCAGAGTAGCCACCTGGTGTAACAGCTCCACAGTATTCGGATGACATTGACCTGTCTCTTTGTGTGTAAATAGGGCCAAAGGGACACCCCAGGTGCGTTGACGTGAAATACACCAATCTGGCCGCGAGGCTACCATGGCGTGAATGCGTGCTTCGCCCCAAGCGGGCTGCCAGGTAACGGTGGCAATCTGCTGTAAAGCCGTTTCACGCAGCGACTGCTGGCTCATACTGATAAACCACTGCGGCACTGCCCGGAAAATCACGGGGGTTTTATGGCGCCAACAGTGGGGATAGCTGTGCTGGATGCTCTCTTGGTGCAGTAAAGCCCCCCGTTGTTGTAGTAACTCCACAATGGAGTGATCAGCAGCAAATATCGAAACTCCTGCCAAGGCTTCAGTGCCCGGCAGATAGCAGCCATCATCGCCAACTGGATTAGCAATCTCCAAGCCAGCGCGTTGACCCACGATAAAATCTTCCGGACCATGCCCTGGTGCCGTATGCACAACCCCTGTCCCACTGTCGGTAGTGACATGCTCACCGAGCACGGTTGGGACCCCAAAGGAGTAAAAGGGATGGCGGAACTGCAGCCCCTCTAAGGCGGCACCAGAGGCACTTCCAAGCAGCTTCCAGTGCGAGATCTGCCAGCGCTGCATCACAGCAGCGACCCGATCCGCCGCTAACAACAAGCACTCTCTCTGATCGCCCTCTCCAATTTGAACCAACTGATAGGTGGCCTCACTATTCAGCGCTAACGCCCGATTAGCGGGCAGGGTCCAAGGCGTTGTGGTCCAGATCACCACCGATAGCGGCCCTTGGCAGGACTCAGAGGGCGCGAAACGCTGACACACCGCCGCACTATCCACCGCCACAAACCGCACATCCAGTGATAGCGAGGCTTTATCCTGGTACTCCAACTCGGCCTCTGCCAGCGCCGAACGACAGGAGGTACACCAATGCACCGGTTTGGTCCCCCGGTAGAGATGGCCCTTCGTGATAATCGTTGCCAGTAAGCGCAGCGTATCTGCTTCAGTCTTAAAATCCATGGTTAAATAGGGGTGTTGCCAATCTCCCAGGACTCCTAAGCGAATAAAATCCCGCTGCTGGCGAGCAATTTGCGTGTTGGCATAGTCACGACAGGCCTGCTGGAAAGCAGCAACACTGATGTTTTCTCCAGCTTTGCCCAGCTGCTGCTCCACCTTCAACTCAATGGGTAAGCCATGACAATCCCAACCAGGAATATAGGGGGCATCGAAACCCGCTAACCCCTTAGATTTAATGACGATATCTTTCAAAATTTTGTTGACAGCATGGCCAATATGGATATCCCCATTGGCGTAAGGAGGGCCATCATGCAAAATAAAGCGTGGGCAGCCCTGTTTGGCCTGACGAATGGCAGCATACAAATTCTGTTCGGCCCAGCGCTCGAGGATTTGTGGCTCCCGTTGACTCAGGGAGGCCCGCATAGGAAAATCCGTCGCCGGTAAATTAAGCGTGGCTTTATAGTCGTTCATACAGCCCCAAATCACTGATTAAGCTAGAATACGGTACATTTTTTCGA